>CXWJ01000640.1_pt1 | contig 129051 bp, 90 predicted proteins | sample 590841 | NCBI WGS metagenome assembly CXWJ01 (sample SAMEA3498367, study PRJEB10139) | wastewater metagenome | biome: wastewater treatment plant; material: activated sludge | place: Austria | collected 2015-01-21 | reverse complement strand
TTCTTTTCATCGGAACACAAATTTAAGAGAGTTTTGTGTCCGTAAAAACTGAACCATCTCATATCAGACATCCAGCCTCTTTCTAAATTAAAAAGGTTGGAAAATCTATTTGTTTTCAGAACATTAGTTTCCGACCTTACACCACTAACTGCTCTAAAACAATTAAAACAACTATCACTTTTTGAGACAAAAATTTCCGATTTGACCCCTTTGATTGCTCTAAACAAGTTAGAGCAGCTATCGGTTTTTGGCACCCAAGTCACAGATTTAAACCCCCTTTCTGGCAAAAGCAACCTGAAGCTACTTTACATTAATAAGACAAAAGTCTCAGACCTCCAACCAATATCTAATTTAGATCAACTCGAAATTCTTTACGCTTGGAATACCAAAATAGTAGACCTCAAGCCCATATCTAATCTGCGAAAATTAAGGATACTATCTGTGAGCTACACTAAGGTTAAGAATTTGGAAGAAATTATTAATTTAAGTAATTTGCAAGAACTGATAATCAATAATTCTGAAATTAATGATTTTCAAATCCTATCAGGATTTTCCCAATTAAGAAAGGTTTCCCTAAGTAGCACTCCTATTTCTAATCTTGATCCCCTCAAAAGATTAAACCAAATTCAAGAAATCAATCTTATAAACACACCTGTTTTTGATCTCCTACCTATATTGCCATTAATCCAAAAAGGTATCCCTGTACTTTGGCAAAAAGAGGATCAACAAGGGCCTTGTATTATTGTCCGCGATTGCCCCCTCATCATCCCCCCCGCCGAAGTCGCCCAAGAATCCCCCCAAGCCGTCCGCGACTACTTCGAAGAACTCGGCGACGATGGCCGCAAACTCAACGAAGTCAAAGTCATTTTTCTCGGCGAAGCCTCGGCAGGCAAAACCTCGCTCGTGAAGCGCCTGCTCGGCGAGGACTTCGACAGCAAGGAAAGTCAGACGCACGGCATCCGCATCCGCAAGGCGCCTTTCGCGATGGACGATGGCGACAGCGTCACCGCCCATCTCTGGGACTTCGGCGGGCAGGAGGTGATGCACGCCACCCACCAGTTTTTCCTCTCGCAGCGCAGCGTCTATGTGCTGCTGCTCAACAGCCGAAACGATGACCAGGCCGAAAAATGGCTCAAACACGCTGCCAGTTTCGGCGGTCGTTCGCCCGTGCTGGTGGTGCTGAACAAGATTGACGAAAACCCCTCCTTCGAGGTCAATCGCAAGACTTTGCAGGAAAAATACCCGCAAATTCGCGATTTTTTCCGCCTTTCCGCCAAAACCGACAAGGGCCTGGACGAATTCCGCGAGGCTCTGCGCCGCGAAATTGACCGTGCCGACACCCGCCGCACACCTTTCCCCAAACACTGGCTGGCGGTGAAAGAGCATTTTTCCAACATGGAGGCCGACTACATCGAATCGGCGGAATACCGGCGTGTGTGCGAGGCGAACGGCGTGACGCGACAGTTCAGTCAGGACGTGCTGCTGCAATTCCTGCACGACCTCGGCGTGGTCATCAACTTCCGCAACCTCAAAAACTTCGACACCCAAATCCTCAACCCGCTCTGGCTCACCAACGGCGTTTATCGCATCATCAACTCGGAAATCGTGGCGAACGCGGGCGGCTTGCTCCACGAAGACGACTTTGACAAGGTCATCAACGACCCGCGCTACAAAAAGGAAAACATGAGCGACCGGGTGTTCGAATACCCGAAAGGCAAACTCCAGTATATCGTGCGGGTGATGCAGGAGTTCGAACTCTGCTTCCAACTCGACCCGCGCACCTATGTCGTGCCGCAGCTGCTGCCCGTTCAGGAGCCAGAGTTCAAGACGGAAGGGGCGTTGCTGCGCTTTGAAATCCATTTTCCCGACTTCCTGCCCGACAGCATTTTCCCGCGTTTGATGGTGAAGTTGCACACGTTCATCGCGGGCTTTAGTGAGGCGGTGACTTCGAGTCACCGCCTCACTGAGAATGCCTGGCGCACGGGCATGGTGCTGCACAAACCCAACATTTTCAACGCACTGGCGCGGGTGCGCTGGGACAAGGAAGACCAGAAAATCCTCGTGGACGTGTGCGGCGAAGAGCGGCGGCGTTTTCTCAGTTTTATCCGCGAGACGGTGAAAGAAATCGTCGGTGATTTTACCAATCTGAACTTCAGCGAACTTGTGCCGATTCCCGACAGCAGGGACACGGAGGAATATGAATACCTCGTGGAAGCCGAAAAAGCGGGCGAAAAGGAAGTCTTTGTAAAATCCCTCAAAAAACGCGTATCCATCGCCGACCTGCTCGACGGTGTGGAAGAACCCGCCATGCGCGACGAAGTGGAGCAGTTGCCCGTCCGGGCCTTTGTTTCGTATTCGCACAAGGATTTGGAATACCTGAAAGATTTGAGGGAACACCTTGCTACGCTGCGGAGACTCAATAAACTTGAACTTTGGGACGACCGGGAAATCGAAGCAGGGGATGAATGGGAGAAAGTCATTTTCCAACGATTGGAAGAGGCTGACATCGTACTCTGTCTTGTAAGTCCCAGTTTTGTAGCCTCGGATTTTTGCTACAAAAAAGAATTCGCCACGACGCTGGATGCCCATCGGAAAGGCGAAAAAACCATCGTCCCGGTCATGCTGCGCAAAACCGACTGGAAGGATTTGCCTTTGGCGGAAATTCAAGGCACTCCCGGCGAGTGGATTACTTTGGCAAAAGACAAAGACGAGGCCTGGACAAAAGTTTCCGAATCGCTGCGCCCGGCATTGGACAAAGCCAAACAGCGCAAAAAGGTTTTACTGGAAAAAAGACGGGGGATGTGAGTAAACCCCACCTCGTTACCACTGCCACTACCCAGTGCCTACTGATACTGCCACTGCCAACTGCCCCTACGCCCGGTCGCACTTCTCAATCGCCGAACAATTGTCGAGCAGGATATTTCCTTTGTATTTGAAAGTAATGCCGGGCCCGTACCAGGCTTCAAAGGTAATGTGACGCATGTCGCGGGCCGGCACGAACTGGAAGGGGTATTTCCGCCAGTCGCTGTGATCGATCAGCGGCGAGGATGCCAGCAGCATCTCTTTTTTGCCGCGGCCGGCGCCGCCCCAGATGCGCAGCCGCACCGGGTGGTTAAAACCTACGTATTTCGGTGTGTGTGCCAGGTAAATAGAAAAAGTGTAACAAGTGCCGCCTTTGAGCGATTCCGGGAGTCCCTGCGAAATATCTTCACACGTACCCTCGTCGCGGGTCACCAGGCCGACGCAGGTCTTGCCGTCCTGTGCAGCAAACCGGATACCCCAGGCGCCCGGCAGAATATCGGGCGTACTGCCCGCAGTGTACGATTGCCATCCCTTTGGCAATTTCGAATGTGTGGGTGCATCATCCTCGAAAGATGGGTTGCGGACAGGAATGACCGTGCCCGGTTGTACCAGAAAGGTGGTTGCAAATATCAGAAAACCAAAGTGTTTCATGCGATTGGTATAAAAATTGGCGTTTGGGAAGAGGGAACCTCACAAGATTAAGTTTCGACAGGATGAACAAGATTTACAGGATTTTCGCCCCCTTTTCGAAGAAAAAATCCTGTAAATCCTGTTCATCCTGTCAAAAAAGATTACTTGTGAAACATCCTCTTCAATGTCTATTTTTGCCCCGATTTCAACAGCCGGATATTCCATGTCACGCACCAGGCCCAACTACTTCTATGCCATCATCAGCGTTGCGCTGGTGTTATTTATCCTCGGTTTTTTTGCGCTGACGGCGTTGCACGGGCGCAAGTTAGTGACCTTGTTCAAAGAGAAAGTGGATATTTGGCTGGAAATCAAAACCGGCACGCCCGAAACGGAAATTCCAAACATCATCGCTGCTATCCGGCGACAGCCTTTTGTAAAAAAAGAAACGGTCACTTTTATCACCCGCGAACAGGCCATGTCGGATATGAAAAAGGATCTGGGCGACAACAGCCTGTTGGAAGACAACCCCGATCTGCTGCGCGATGTGATCCGTTTTAACGTGTATGCCCAATATTTAGACAGCGACAGCCTGATGGCGTGGCGGGATGCGCTTCGGCAGGATTCGCTTATTGCGGACCTGTATTTTGAAGCGGCCAATACAGGCAACGTTGGTAAAAACATCCAAAACCTGGGGTTGATAGCATTGGGTCTTGGAATTTTGCTCATCTTTGCCGCCGTTACGCTCATTCACAACACAATCCGGCTGGCGCTGTATTCCAATCGTTTTCTGATAAAAAACCAGGAATTGGTGGGCGCTTCGTGGGAATTTATCAGCCGCCCGTATATCGAGAAGGGTGTCCTGAACGGTTTGGTCAGTGCGGCCTGTGCCATATTAGCGCTTATCGCCACCTTGTGGTGGTTGTATGACCTGATACCCGAGTTTCAGCAACTGCAAGACCTCAACGGTATTGTGGCCATCTTTGTCGGATTGGTGGCATTAGGAGTATTAATATCCGGTTTGAGTACCTATTTCGTTGTCAACAAATTCCTGCGTATGCGGGTGGATGATTTATATTGAGGTTTCAGGGTTGCGGGGTTTCAAGGTTTCAGGGTTGTGCCAGCACAACACGCGAAACCCTGAAACCCTGAAACCCTGAAACCCTGAAACCTATAAAAATGGCAAAACAACAACAGCGGCCTCAACAGCGGCCCCAGCAACCGCAGCAATCAAATGTAAGAAAAACCGCACCCGCTCCGGTGCGCCGCACTGAAAAAAGTGAGAACATTTTCATTGCGGGCAGTCGCGACTTCATTTTCGGGAAGCGAAACTTCATCTTATTCGGCATTGGTTTGGCATTAATTTTGGCAGGGCTGATCGCCATGACCGGTGGCGCAATGCCCGATCCGAACAAATGGGAACCTGACCGCATTTATGGTTTCCGCCGGATCACCCTGGCCCCCATCCTTATGGTAGCCGGATTCGTCACCATTATTTTTGGTATTTTCAAAAAAACTGACACCTCGGCAGTGCCTCCCATGCCAGACGAGTCTGCACAGTCCGCATGAATCTTCTCCACGCTATTATCCTCGGCATTATCGAAGGGCTGACGGAATTTTTACCCGTTTCTTCCACCGGGCACATGATCATCGGCTCCACCGCTATGGGTATTGCGAGCCACCCCTTTGTCAAAGTATTCACGGTCGCCATTCAGTTTGGGACCATTCTTTCGGTAGTCGTGCTGTATTGGCGTCGGTTTTTTCAAAATTTCAATTTCTACATCCGGCTGCTGGTGGCTTTTTTGCCTGCCGCCTTCTTCGGACTGCTGTTCAAAAAACACATCGACGCATTGTTGGAAAACATTGTTGTTGTGGCAGTTGCGCTGATTGCGGGCGGTTTTGTATTCCTGTTTCTCGACAATTATTTTGTCAAACGCAGCAAGCGCGACACCTCGGTGGACGACATCACGCTGCCCAGGGCGTTGCGCATCGGCATGTTCCAGGTGATTTCCATGATCCCCGGCGTCAGCCGTTCGGCGGCAACGATCATCGGCGGCCTTACGCAGGGACTTTCGCCCAAAACCGCTGCAGAATTTTCCTTTTTTCTGGCCGTTCCGACCATGTTTGCCGCCACCGCCAAATCCCTGTGGGATTACGTGGACGACGGCGGCACATTTACACAACATGACCTGATGATGCTCGCAGTGGGCAATGTGGTTGGTTTCGTCGTTGCCATGATCGCGATCAAAGCCTTCATCGGTTACCTCACCAAAAACGGGTTCAAAATGTTCGGCTATTACCGGATTGTCATCGGTGTCATCATCCTGGTGCTGTGGGCAACAGGTTATTTCAAAGGAATCGATGTCGGGAGTTTTTAAGCAACCGAATTACCCCCTAATTACCCCAATTACTCTTAATTACCCTTTACCTGCCCGCGCCCAGATCCGCAATTTGATACCCGTCGGGGTAGGTCGGCGTTTTGATCCTTGTCAGCAAACGCGGCTTGCGGCGTGGTGGCAGCAGTTGAATAAGCCTGCCGCGCATCCACACCGAACCATGCACCATTTTTTGCAACCAAATCGGCGCGGGCTTCATACCGACCGCCGAAAGCAGATGGTCGTCGATAAGTGCATGCACAAAGGGCGCACCCAATTTCCACAACCATTTTGGCAGCACCCACGACAACATCAGGTTGCGCGTAGCCGCCGCAATCACCTCGTTGTCAGACGAATAACGAAATTGTGCGCGTTCGAAATCAAGGTTGAACCGTTCATAAGCCTCATAAGATTCGGGTAAATCCCTGATGCCCATACGCCTCCCGACTTCGCACCAGTAATGGTAACCGGCGTGTTTTTCGTGTTCGGTCAATTTGCGCCAGCCGAATTTTTCATTCCAGCGCACCGGTTCGAATATAAAGGTGGATAGTGTATACAGGTATTCGTCGTTGGGGATTTGAAAACGCCCGTGCTGTTTGTTCATACGCACAAGCGCTGCATGGCCCCTGGGGGTATCGTAACCGTTTTCCAGTATTTCCGCGAGGATAAGTACCGTATCGTCGTAGCGTTTTTGGGTGCGCTGCACGAACTCGCCGGTCTGTACAAGCAGGGGCGAGCCTTTGGCCACGCCGAACACCCGGAACAGGGCAAATTCGAGCGAGCGCGTAGTGTCCCACGGAAATTCGTAGCAGGTGAGCAGATAGGAGATTTCCTGACAATCACGCTGCGGGTCGAGCGTGGCGATGTAGTCGCGGACGGCAAAGCGCCGGCGCGACCGGATAGCGGCAGCGGCGCTTTGTTCCCATGGCGGCAGCGGCGCATTAAAATTGAGCGCGAGCACTTCGTTGTTTTCCATAAACTTCATTTTCAACGTTTTGCAACAGCGTTCCCGGTAGGTTCGGTAAGGATTGTTCCTTTCAATTCAAGTGTGCCGTCATTTTGAAGCGGTACTCCGAAAGCATTAAAGCCGAGCAACCAAAGGCTGGCGCCGCTTGCTATCGTAAATGATGCGCCTGGCAAAATTATCACACTTTGAACTTCAAAATTACCGGATGTCAATACCGGTTGGGGATGACAGGCAGCAGATACGTCAGGTATCATCACGTGACAAGTCCAGTCGGGAACAAAACCAAGACTCCAGTTTCGGGGCTGATTCCATTCGTTTTCATGGCCGGGGAAGCCACCTTTCCAGTAGTTCGTTTTTTGAGCGGTCAGTTGAAGTGCCGGCATAAGGGCGACGGCAAGCGTAAGAACAAGCGTTTTCATGAATTCAAAAAGTTTTGTCGGTGAAAAATAGGTTTTGACGACGTGTCATTTGATTTTTTTTGAATGACCTGACAAAGTTAAGGGCGTCGGCTGCCCGGAATCCAGACCACTCTTTGTTCAATGTTTGTTCAGGGCTGTTCATTTTCAAAAAGTGGTACCGAGCACAATAGTTAAAAAAACATACGACGGTTATTTTCAATTTTTTATGAAAAATATTTTGACACGTTTATACTTTCGCCGCAGCAAAATTTATTTGTTCACCTAAAATCAAAACGTTATGAATACCAAAGTTTTGCTTGCAGCCCTGGCTGGAGCCGTAGCAACGTTTCTCTCCGGGTGGTTGCTCTACGGCATTGCCCTGAGGGGATTTTTCGAATCCAACACACTGGAAGCCGCCAGGGGGCTGATGCGTACGGAACCAACGTTCTGGGCCCTTTTCGTCGGGTGTCTTGCCTGGTCTGCATTAATAGCGATTGTATTTAGCAAATGGGCAGGCATCACCACTTTTGTAACCGGCGCAAAAGCCGGCGCATGGATTGCCTTCCTCGTCGCACTTGGCATGGACTTCTTTAATTATGCGTCCATGGATGCATGGACGCTGACAGCAGTGCTGGTCGATCCGATCGTAAATGCAGTACAGGGCGCTATCGCAGGCGGTGTAATCGGATGGAGCCTGGGGTACGGAAATCGCACGTGATAATTTTTTGATTCCAGATAAAAACCAAGAGCCATCCCCTCCTTAACCCGGGGATGGCTCTTTCCTTTTTTATCTGCCTTACAGACATATTCATACCGGCAATCGCCGAAGATGTTTTCAAAAAATAACTACCACAAAGCGCTGCGGAAAACTACTTTTGTCACCGCAAACCGATTCGTTACACCAATCAAATGATTCATTTTCAATGAAAATTATTCTCATTGTCCTCACGGTCTTCGCTTCCGCTTTTCTTTGGCTTGCCTGCAAACAGACCAAATACGCGCCCGGCAATTTCCCCGATCGCCAGCTCCGCTGGGGCAACGGCGGCGGCGTGGTCGGCAAGGAAACAGCCTATACGCTGCTCGACAACGGCCAGATTTTCGTCCGCGACATGGGTGGTCCGCTGACCGAAACCGGCAAAGTAAAAGGCAAAAAAGCGCAGGAGCTGTATGCGATGATCGAAACGCTCGGTCTTCAACAAATTGATTTTCAGTATCCCGGCAACGTGTATGACTTCATCGAAGTGCTGAGCGGCGACAGCGTGCACCGCATCAGTTGGGGCGAGAAGGATAAGCCGGTGGACCCTAAGATCAGGGATTTTTTCGGGCAGTTGAATGGGTTGTTGAAAAAGTGATTTTTTGATCGTATTTGAGATATTTTCTCAAATATTTTGATTTTTTGAAAATAAAAGCGACTTTTGAACCTCCAAGTTCAAAAAAAAAGTCATGCTGATAGAATTCACGGTTGGGAATTACCGCTCCTTCAAAGACAAAAAAACGCTGCGCATGGACGCTGTAGCGTCGGTCAGTGAGTTCCGGGAAAATTTGATTCCTGCGGGTAAGTACAAACTGCTGCGCAGTGCGGCGATTTATGGGGCGAATGCGAGTGGGAAGTCGAATTTGTTGAGGGCGATGGCATTTATGCGTTATGAAGTATTGAAATCTACATTCAGGAGTTCGATATGGGAACTCCCGATACACCCTTTTTTACTAAATATCTCTTCAGAGCAAAGACCAAGTTATTTTGAAGCTATATTCTTAGTTGGAGGCTCTCGCTATCGTTACGGTTTTGAAGCGGATAAAAGCCGATTTCACAGTGAGTGGCTTTTTGAGGCTAAACGCGAAAAAGAAAAACCGCTTTTTATTCGAGAGCAAGATGATATTCAAATAAGTTCATCTATGCCGGGAGCTAAAGGCTTGGAAAAACGAACAAAATTAAATTCACTTTTTTTATCGGTTTGCGATCAGTTCAATGTTGAGACTGCATCCGAAATTATCGCTTGGTTCCATTTGTGGGACATTGTCGTAATTGATAATCATAATTATAAATATCGGGAGACTACAATTGAGCATTTAAAATCCGTCGCCGGTAAAGAATGGCTCGTTGGCTTTTTGCGAAATGCTGATTTAGGTATTGAAGATGTCTTTGTAAAAACTGCCGATTTTGCATCAGACGATGTCATTGAGCCCGCGAATGACTTGGCTGTCGCAATAAACACAATTCACAACAAATACTCCGAAAACGGTCAAATTGTTGGTCAAACCGAGTTTAATATGCTTGAATTTGAGTCTTCCGGTACAAATAGGTTTTTTGATATTGCAGGATCAATATTTGACTGCCTTAGTCGGGGAGGTATTCTAATTGTGGACGAACTCGATGCCAAACTCCACCCCCTGATGACCCGCGCTATCGTTCGACTGTTCAACGACCCTGCAACAAATCCCAATAATGCCCAACTGATTTTCAACACCCACGACACCAACCTGCTTAGCTACGGTAATTTCCGCCGTGACCAGATTTATTTCACCGAAAAAGACCAATACGGCGCTACAGATCTGTACTCGCTGGCGGAGTTCAAGGAAGAAGGAAACGGCAAGGTGCGCAAAGATCGCTCCTTCCAGAAAGACTATATCCAGGGGCGATACGGAGCCATTCCATTCATCGGCGACCTCGGCCAAATCACTACGGATTCATGGCAAAAAAGCGAAGCGGAAACAACCCGGCAATAGGCCGTTTTGGACGGCAGGAAACAGCACGGCTTGTCGGCACCCGACGGCTTCGCCGCTATTATCTCATTGTTTGTGAAGGAGAAAAGACCGAACCCTTGTATTTTGAAGGTTTAAAAAAAGACCTGCCACCGGGTGTTTTGCAAGTGACGGAAATTGCGATTTCCGGAGAAGGCGACAACACGTTAAATCTTGTGAAAAAGGCACAGGCGCGAAAGAGCGAACGGGAAAAAAGAACAGGTCTTCCCATTGATCAACTTTGGGTAGTTTTTGATCTCGATTCGTTTCCAGCAGAACATTTCAACCGGGCTATCGAACTTTGCCATCGTGAAGGTATCGGCTGCGCATGGAGCAATGAAGCGTTCGAACTGTGGTATTTGCTTCATTTTCAATTTTTTGAAACCAATATTGGCCGCCAGCGATATTTAGAATTATTGACGCTGCGTCTCCGGGAACGGGCGGGCCAGAATATTCAATACAGGAAAAACGACTCTGATTTTTACCACATGCTAAAATCCTATGGTAATCAGGAACAAGCGATTCGCAATGCTGAGCGGCTTTGTGCTATGTATGAAGATCGCCGGGATTTTGCGGCCCATAACCCTTGCACGAAAGTTCACCTTCTGGTTCAAGAATTGAACGCTCTGAAGTGATTGTTTTATCTAAAACATTGTTTTTCAACTTTATAATAATGAAAATCACACACCACAAACTTACACTCATCCTCTGTGTAGCCACTTTCCTCATCTTTTCCTGTAGCCCCAAAGTCGCCGACAGTCCCACGGGGACCGCTGCAAAATCCTCACCGGGTAAACCGCCGTCGACAACCTCGACCGCTCCCGTTCCGGAAAAGGTCATTCTTGACACATTCGCCGACCTCCAGATCCTTCAGTACGAACTACCAGGCTGGGACAAGTTGTCACTCCGGCAGAAAACCTTCATTTATTACCTCTCCGAAGCAGCCCTGGCCGGACGCGACATCATCTACGACCAGCATTGCAAGCACAACCTCACCGTGCGCAAAACCATCGAAGGCATTTATGAAACCTATAAAGGCGACCGGGCTTCGGCGGACTGGAAAGCGTTTATGACCTACGCCAAGCGGGTTTGGTTCAGCAACGGTATTCATCACCATTACAACGAGACGAAGATTTTACCCGGTTTTTCCAAAGACTATTTCATCGCGTTGATGCAAAATTCGGATAAAAATAAGCTCCCGCTCGAAGCAGGCGAAGATGCCAACGCATTGATTGCCAGGCTTTACCCGATCATGTTCGACCCTGCGGTGATGGCGAAAAGAACAAGCAAAGACAAGGGCACAGACGTCGTAAAAGCATCTTCCGTCAATTTTTATGAAGGCGTTACTGCCGACCAGGTGGATGATTTTTACCAGAAAAAACTGAAAGCGGCAGGAGCCAATCCTCCTCAGTTCGGTCTTAACTCCAAACTGACCGGCACCAAAATGGGCAACCTGACCGAGCAGGTATGGAAAGCCGGAGCCGGCAATATGTATGGCAGCGCCATCGATAAAATTGTTGAAAATCTCGAAAAATCCATCCCTTTCGCCGAAAACGAACAGCAGAAAAAATCCATCCGCCTGCTGGTGGAATATTACAAAACCGGCGACCTCAAAAAGTTCGACGAGTACAACATAGCCTGGGTGAAAGACACCGAAAGTACCATCGACTTTATCAACGGTTTTATTGAAGTGTATCACGACCCCCTGGGTTACAAGGGTGATTTCGAGGCTGTTGTGCAATACAACGACCCGGATGCAACGGCAAAAATGGCTATCGTGAGCAAACATGCACAGTATTTCGAAGACAACTCGACCATCCCCGCCGCTTATAAAAAGAAGAAAGTGGTAGGCGTTTCCTACCGTGTCATCAATGTGGCGATGGAAGGCGGCGATTGTGCGCCCTCCACCCCGATCGGTGTCAACCTGCCCAACTCCAACTGGATTCGGGAACTGGGCTCCAAGTCGATCAGTCTCAACAACATCGAAAACGCATACAGCAAAGCCGGCGGCGCGCTGGCCACCCAGGAATTTGCCCACGACGCGGAAGAAATCGACCATGCAAAAAAATACGGCGAAGCTTGCGGTAAAATGCACACCGCGCTGCACGAGGTGATCGGCCACGCCAGCGGCCAGCTCAAACCCGGAATGTCGGAACCGAACGTCACGCTCAAACAATACGCCAGCACACTCGAAGAAGGGCGCGCCGACCTGGTGGCACTTTACTTCATGCCCGACCCCAAACTCGTGGAATGGGGCCTCATGCCCGATGCCAATGCTTACATAGCGGAATACGACCAGTACATCCGCAACGGCCTGCTGATGCAGTTGCGTCGCATCCCGCCGGGCGCGGATATCGAAGAAGACCACATGCGCAACCGCCAATTAGTGGCCGCATGGGCTTTTGAAAAAGGGAAAAAGGACAATGTAATTGCGAAAGTAGAGCGCAACGGTAAAACGTACTACGACATTAAGGACTATGCCAAACTGCGCCAATTATTCGGACAATTACTTTCTGAACTTCAACGCATTAAGTCGGAAGGGGACTACCAGGCCGCGCACGACCTGGTGGAAACGTACGGCGTAAAAACCGATGCCGCTACCGGAAAACAGGTGAAAGCCCGCTATGCCAACCTTCCCACGAAAGCGTATTCCGGCTTTGTACAACCTAAATTAGTAGCGGTAAAAGATGCAGGCGGCAAAATCACCGATGTGAAAGTGGAGCGCGAATCCGATTTCGTGAAACAAATGTTGCGTTACGGGAAGGAGTATTCGTTTTTGCCTGTCAATAACTGATCGTACCACCGAACCCCGTTCGGTGAACGGACTACCTCAATGCCTTCAATACGTTCTCTGCCTGTTCGCGGTAAGTAAGGACTTCATCGGCTGTGCCCAAATAAGCCTTTAATGCCGTTCGGGCCTGTTCTTTGTTGCCGCTGCCGGCGTACGCCAGCCCGAGATAGTAAAGCGCGGGAGTTTTGTACGTGTCGTCCGATGCAGTCACCGGCTGCAAGACTGCTGCTGCTGCGGCGTATTGACCGTCGCCGATCAGGGCTACACCCTGGTAGAAACGGTAGTCCGGCCGGTCGGGATAGGCAGCGACGATGTTGGCAAGTGCCCGGGCTGCTTCGCCGGGTCGGTCGCCTGCGTCGTACAGTTGAAAAGCATCGAGCACGGCTTGCGGCACCTGGTCGCCGCTGTCGGCGGGTCCGCCCAGGCTTTTGAAAGGCATTTTATTGGGATAATGGACGTAGTTGCCGGCAACGACGCTTTCTATTTTGTCAGGAGAAAGAACGATCCAGGCGGCTACAAGCACCGCGATGGCGGCTGCGGCGGCCAGCGTTTTCCGCCACATCGTTACTTGTCGAAAGGGCGGTCTGGCGGCCTCCCTCCACGCAGCATTTTGGATACTGCCGGAGAGTGAAAGGTCGCTGACCTGGCCGGCGAGGCGTTGCTGCCATTGCAATTCGGCAATCGCTGCCGGGTCGTTCGCCAGCAGAGAGCGGAGCTCCTGCGTCTCCGGTGCAGAGAGATCATTGGCGAAGAATAATTCAATTAATTGTTCAGTGCGGGTGTTCATTGCGATGCATTTTAGCAGGGATTATGGGGTTAGGATTTTCGCATTTTATCAAGAGATCTTTTTCGAAGTTGCCGAACCACGTCGGCACTGGCATAACCGAGCACATCGGCGATTTCCTGACTGCTCAGACCATCTTTATAGGTCAGGATGATAATGCTCCGGGAGGGCTCTCCAAGGGCGTCCACCGCTGCCCAAAGCCGGTCATTCTCCTGTTTTTCAATGATTTGGGTTTCAGTTCCGGGGTCGCTTTCACTTGGCAAAGGCAGTAGTTCGTCGCCCGGTATGACCACGCGCTTCTGTTTGCGGAGGAGTGCCTGTATCAGTTTTTTGCCGATGCCGAACAGATAGGTACACAACGTACCGGTCAGGGTCGTGAGCCTGCCCGATTCGATGTTGAGCACCATGATGATGACCGCCTGCTGAAAAATGTCAGCCAGATCATGCGCCCCTGTCCGGTGATTCTCTTGTCCCCATCGGAGGAATTTGGGTCGGCAATTGGCATACAGGCCGGCAGTTGTCCGGTTGGCACTTTGGTGAAACGCCTGAAGTTCGTCTCTTTTATCGTCCATGTTTTTGTTAGCCGAAGGGCTGCCGTTTTTGGATTAAATAACGCGGCAACGAGGCGAGCAAAAGTAGAACGGTTTTAGTGGTTAATGCCGGCTGCGAAAAAAATGTTAACAGTAGGGGAAAGAAAAATCATTTGTTGCGTTATTTAGTGCCCCCAAACGGACAGGTTACCTATTCAACCTTTATTTTTTCACTCAAACCGATTTCCCCTTTATGACGAAATGGAGAATCTTCTGGACATTGACCTTACTTGGGATTTATCATTCCTTGTCGGCGCAAACACAAATCGAATTTAACAACACCAGCGGCGGCTGTCCGAGAGGCAGCGTCTCCTCCTGTACTGCGCCCGATAACCGGGTAAGTTTTTTTGTGACTACTCAGGAGCCCGATCCGCCGGGAACCAACCCCAACATTATTCCCCGGTTCAAAGCGTTTTGGATCACAGGTGACGGCAACTACCTTGAATTTCCGAATACCGCCACGGATGCCGAGTCTTTGAACCCGCTTTCACCTTACAATTACGGGAAAGCGGGCAACTACAACATCGCCGTTTACCTGACCGGAAAATACACCAACCACAACCCGCCGCCCGGCGCTGCCAGACAGATCAGTACGGGTGCGCCGCCAAATCCCCTGCCGCCCCGGTCCGAATTTACACCCACGCAATTCAACCAGCGTTCGGGTACGAACAGCGAAATAGATTTTTTTCCGATGCACGAAATCCGGCAAAACTATCTGACCCCGCTCATCATGTCGTACCCGGCTGCTACGGACAGCACCTGGGCTTATCTCTTTTTCAATGGGCACCACACGGAGACACCCTGGAATGAAAAGCCGCTGAAGTATCAAAGAACTGAATTGCCCGACTATTACAACGGTTTGGCAAATGGGATCAAAGATTACCCTGCTGCGGATTTGTCAAATGGCGGCGCCATCGACGGGACCTATTTTATCAATGAATTTGCCAACTTTAAAGACAAATACAGCGATGTACTGTACTTCCCCCTGGAAACGGTAAACGCAGGCAGTTTACCCCAGGGCTTTTCCAAAAAAAGGTATTTTCCGGTATTCTGGGCAGACAGCAGCAGCGCCATTTCCATCGGAGCCAGTGATTCACTCCTGTCCTTCTGTTTTGTACTGACAAGCAACAAACCGCTCCCGGCAGGTACCCGGCGCAATCGCCTGAATCAATTACTCGAATCGATGAAAACGGGTTTGTCGGCTACCAACCCGATTAACATTAGCACCAGTATCGATTTCAGCATACAGCAAAGCAAAATAGCGGCGCAGCAACCCGGCACTATTGCCGCTCCGCAATATATTCAGGGTGTTTATATCCAGAACATCAGGTACGTACGTGCACACGACCCCAATCAGTTGACGGTCAAAAATATCGAACTGCTTCCCGGAGGCGATTACAAAGTGACTTTCCACCTCGAGATGTGCAATAAAGGCGGCGGGCGAACCGACGAACAGACCATCAACCTGTTTGACCGTTTTGGAAGATTCAGTAATTTTACCTTCGACAACAACCCCGTCGCAGAATCTCCCGCCGGTTCCAGGCACTACATCATGACCAGCCATCTGGGGATTGAAGGCATCCCTGAAGGGCATTACGAAATGCAGTGCGGATCCATCGAATTTACTGCCGTGACCAACTGCGACGGGATCCGTTCGTTGTGGAACACCAACTTTGAGCGCCCTTTCGAAGTGTGTGTAAAATTCACGGAAGCCTTCGATACGGAGTGCGGCGAGAATATGCAAATTGACTCCTGCGACTATAAAATCGATAAAAAATGCCCCTGTGCCAAAACACCTGCCGCTACCTGCGGAGGTCAGGATTGGATGCTGATTTTTGTCCTGCTCATTGTATTGTTGTTGCTGGTGTGGAGATATGTATCCAACCAGGTGTAATCTTTTAATACTTCAAACAGCCGGCATAAACATGAGTCATCCCGGATTTTGGGATGACTCATTCCATTTATGATGGGATCTATATTTTTTCTTGTTCAGCGCGGATGAGAAAATCTTGGTGATGCCGGAAAAAATTTTTCGAGCGTCCGTTCAGAGGCACAACCCCGGTCAAGGACATGAAAAACATTGTGCAGGCTCAAAACCGCCACCGCACCCCCGCCGTCCAGCCCACCCAGCCCGACAACCAGCCGTCGCCGGCATCGGCAGGTAAAACATTTTCCCCCACCACCCGCGAGCGAACACCTGAACTTTCCGGAACGGCGGGGTCAGCAATAAAGAGGTTAAAAGTCGGCCCGCCCGCGAGGTGCAGACCGCCCGCGATACGAAGATCGAAACCTAAGCCGAACTGCTCCCATTCCTGTGTCGCGTCGTCGAAGTAGCCCTCGCTCACATGGCGATGCATGAAGTCGAAATTCAGTCCGCACCAGGGGGCGAGGCGGGCGTAGGCGCCCAGACCCGCGCCGAAGGCCCAGAGCGAATGCTCATCAACAGCAAAAGAATCGACCCCTGCCGTCAGGGTGACATAGAGCCGGGGGCTGCCCGATTTGAAAGCGAGGTTGGCCCACAGCACGTCGTTGGCGCTTGCTTCGAGCGCGATGTAACCGCCTTGACCGGAGAAATTGAGCAGGCCGATTTGTACGCCCTTGTTTTCACCTGCAACGTTGATGAGGCCGATCTGGGCGCCGCGCAAATGCCGGGTGCTGTTGAAAAAACCGGATATCTGTGTGCCGTGCAGGGTATCGGCTACATTTGCCAAAGCAGCGACCTGCACCCTGATTTTTCCACTTCCGACACTGTTGCTCAGCCCGGCAAACTGGGCTGCTGCGCCGGCACGGCCCGCGTGGTTGGCGGCGCCTGCCGCCTGCACGCCGTTCAGAAGCGTCTTTGCGCCGTTCCAGATACCGGCGGCCTGCAGGACGGTGACCGTATCGGTTTGGTTGGCGACGCCGGCGGCCTGTACTGCAAAGCGACCGTGTGGCACGAGGTTGAGTATGCCGGCGGCCTGGAAAGCGACATCCTTGCCGTAACCGGCCACATTGACCACACCGCTCGCTTGCACGCCGCTCAGCGTATCGCCCACGAAGTTGTAAATGCCCGCCGCCTGAAATCCGGTTGCATTGCCGCGGAGGTTGTTGAAGACCCCCGCCGCCTGCACACCGCTCATGTTTTCGCGGGTGATATTGCCTAAGCCGGCCACTTCGAGGATGCGGTTGCCGCGCGAGTAACCTGCCAGAATATTGAGGGAAAAATCATTGACCACGCTGCCGCTCAACCGGTGATTGGTGCCGAGGCCGGGCAACAGGGAAATCTGAAAACGCCGGTGCAGCGAATCCTCCACGTTCAGAGCGTTGAGCGACTGCGACGTTTTTACAAAAAACTGCTCCAGCGCGTACGACGCCTGGTTGACCTGCTTGCGGATGGAAAAGTAACTTTTACCGGGCAAGGTATCCGGATAGAGTTCGAGTTGCACGAAACGCGGCGTTTGCGAACTGACCTGCAACACCGTATCGCGGTAGTCGAGTTTGGAGATCACGATCTCGGAGCGCGGACCTACCGGCAATTCGTAAAAACCGCTGCTGTCGGTCGTGGTGGAGCGCAGCGTTTGCCGGTCGTAGATGGTTGCGTTCGGAATTTTTTTGCCGGTGCGCGGGTCGGAGAGGTAGCCGCTGAGGCGTTGCTGCGGCTTTTTATTTCGCTTCAAAATCAGGTAATCGCCGTTCTGCTTGAAGGTGTAGTCGTCGCCCAGCAGCAACACAAGCGTTTCGCGCACGGTGCGGGTCCCGGTGGGGAGGCTCACCCGCCGGCGCTCATCGAGAATGCGGGCGTTGTACGACCATTCGAAACCGCCGAGCCGGGCTACTTCGTCGAGCGCCGCTTTCAGAGATGCCTGATTGAACCCGACGGTGATACGGCGTTCGAGCACGTCGTTGGCTCGGAGGGTGATGACGGCAAATATCAGAATGAAAAAAAAGAGGCTGCGTATTGGTGTTCGCAAATTGTTTTCAAAGTGCATGTTGCTGTTTTTCAGCGTGTTATTTTATTTTTGAAATTGAAGAAAAGCGCGTCAACCCCACTCCGGCCCCTCCCCTAACAGGCCCATCTGTTATAATTTTTTAAGATTTTTTGATTGACGAATGCCGATTACATGATTTAAGATTGTTGATGTAGATGGTCCTACCTTTCAGGGAGGGGTCGGGAGTGAGCCATAACTCACTCCCCGCACCCCGACCCGTCCAGCACATATTCCTTATCTCCCAACTTTGTCAGCCGCAATGAAAACGATTCTGCAATCAGATCCAGAACTTCTTCCGGCGGAAGTTCATTGTAACGTGCGGTCAGCAGGCACCCTTCCAACGTTTTGTTTTTCAATGTGATTTTTACGCCGTACATTTTCTCTACCTGTTGCACCACCTCGCGAAGCGGCGTGGCATTAAAACGCAACAACCGGTTTTGCACAGGGTTTTGCCGGCCGACAGCGCGGTCAAGCATACCGCTTTTTTTATCGTACAAAGCGCCTTCGCCGGCCTGCAACAAAAGCGATTGCCCGCGGGCGCTCACCCGCACTTTCCCTTCGGTGACGGTGATCGATACAGTATTGGTGTCGGCGGCATTGTCCACATGGAACTCCGTGCCGACGACCCGCACTTCCAGATCCGCCGTTTCCACGACAAAAGGCCGCGTCGTATCCGCCGACACTTTGAAACGCGCCTCACCCCGCAGGCGAACGCGCCGTTCGCGGATGTTGAAGTTTTTGGAAATCATCAGACCCGATTGAGCGCTGAGGGCGATCACGGAACCGTCGGTCAGCGTATCGGTCAGCGCCGTATCGGTGGCGGCAATGACCGTTGCGGGGCCGGGATCGTTGCGCAGCCATAAAAAATATGTGGCCGTGACAACCAAAAGCACGGCAGCGGCAGCGCGCCATAACAGACTCGTGCGGATAGTCAGCGGCCGGGCTGTGCCACCGCCGCTGCGCAGCCGGTTTTTTACCTTTTCCAGTGCGGTCTCCGTATCCACTGTACGGTTTGCCGTGGGACGCATCGCAGGGGACCTTTCCCAAATTGCTTGCAAATCAGCAAAATAGCGCCTGTTTTCAGGCGATTTCGCCATCCATGCCTGCAATAAAGCATCCTCAGCCGGAGTCGTTTCCCCGGCTAAGTGTCGAGCGATATACGCATCGATATGTTCGTCGAAGTTTTCCATGTATTACACTTGAGTTGAAACAAGTTGGTCGGAGTTTATAAAAAGGGGTGCAACACCTTGATTTTTTAACGTGTCAATGGCCTCATCCAAAAAGTCCTGATACACACCACAAACCAAACAAGGTGACTAAGTAATCGGCCAATTGAAGGCGCATGATGCGGAGCGCTTTACCCATCTGGGTTTCCACGGTTTTGATGGAAATGCCCAGTTGGTCGGCAATCTCGCGGTATTTCAAATCTTCAAAACGACTCAGTTCGAACACATGCCGGCATTGCGGCGGCAACATGTCTAAGGCTTTTTGCAGTCGCTCGCTTAGTTCGCGGGAAGTATCGTCCGGTGTCACGTGTGTGTTTTCCAATTGTGCGGCATTGTAATCCAGGTATCTGGAGCGGGTGTTGGCGGCGCGCAGCCGATTGAGCGCAGCATTGTGCACGGTTTTGTACAGGTACGCTTTGAGCGACCATGCAATATCGAGCCGGGCGCGTTGCTCCCAGAGTTTGACAAAAACCTGCTGCACCAAATCTTCCGCCTCGTCCATATCGCCGTCGGTGAGCCGCGCGGCATAGTGACAAAGCGGGTCGTACCACTGCCGGAATACGGCGTCGAACGTCGCTTCATCTCCATTCCGAAGTGCGGCCACCTGGGTTTGAGTGTTTGGATGTTCCAAAATTTTACGGGTTTTGAACGCCCTGAGACACGTTGAGGGGGGAGTTACCCTGATGCCCTTCAAAATTATTTCCTGTTCGCATCAGGGTATCCACGCACTCCACGTGTCTCAGGGTGATTTTTCCAAATCATTTTACGGGTGAGACGGAAATTCAAGGGGAGAGGTGGCAAAAGCCTCTCTCCAATTTTTTGAAAACAACTGAAAATTAAGCTATGTACAAAAACATCTTTTTTCTTGTCCTTCTTCTGGTGTTGACCGGTTCGGTCAGCGCCCAAAATTACACCCAAACCCTGAAAGGCACCGTCCTCGATAAAGCCGTAAAAACCCCGCTCATCGGCGCCACGGTGGCTTTGCTCAGCACCGACCCGGCCCGCGGCGTCATCACAGACACGGACGGGCGTTTTCGCCTGACCGATGTGCCGGTCGGCAAACATACCCTGCGCATTACTTACCTCGGCTACAAAGAATCCATGACGGCCAACGTGACCCTGAACTCCGGCAAAGAAACCGAACTCGTGATCGAATTGGAAGAAGATTTTGTGCAGGCGAGCGAGGTGGTGATCCGCGCCGAATTGGAAAAACAAAAACCGCTGAACGAACTCTCCACGGTAAGCGCGCGCACCTTTTCGGTGGAAGAAACGCAGCGTTTTGCCGCCGCCGTCAACGACCCCGCACGTATGGCGTCTTCCTTTGCGGGTGTCAATATGGGTAATGACGGCAGCAACTTTATTGCCATTCGCGGCAACTCGCCCAACGGGCTGCTCTGGCGCATGGAAGGCGTGGATATCCCCAACCCCAACCACTTTTCGTCGGTGGGCACTTCGGGCGGCGGTATCTCGATCCTGAGCGCGCAACTGCTGACCAATTCCGATTTTATCACGGGCGCTTTTGCGGCTGAATACGGGAATGCCCTTTCCGGCGTGTTCGATCTGCGGCTGCGCAAGGGCAATTCGGAAAAACACGAATATACCCTGCAGGCGGGCGTGCTCGGGCTCGACGTGGCAGCCGAAGGTCCGCTCCGCCTCGGCAGCCAAACCGGTTCGTACCTGGTCAATTACCGCTATTCGACCTTGTCGGTTTTGTCAAAAATTGGCGTGAACATCGGCGACGCCACCACCAATTTTCAGGATTTATCCTTCAATGTGTGGCTACCGGCGGGTAAAGCGGGTGTATTTACCCTGTTCGGGATGGGTGGCCTGAGTGACCAGACCCAACAGAGTGTGGCCGATTCGCTGCTTTGGGACGAAGAGGAGGACAAACAATACGATTATGATTTTGTGGCAAATACCGGTGTATTGGGATTGACGCACAGCCTGATTTTAAAAGATCAAACTTATCTGAAAACCGTGGTGGCGGCCTCCGGCACCGAAAACGGCCAACGTGTGGACAAACTGCTCGACGATTATTCCCCGCGCCGCGAATTCGACAACGACCTGCTGCAAACCAAACTGACCGTGTCTTCCACGCTGAACCGCAAGTTCAACGCCCGTCACTTTTTGCGCGCCGGAGGCTATGTCAACTTTATGCACTTCGATTTCAGCCAGCACGAATGGGACGACGATGACAACCGCCTCGAAGAACAACTGCAAACCGATGGAAACGGCACTTCGGTCAACTCTTTCGCACAATGGCAATTCCGCGCAACCGAGCGGCTCACGCTGAACGCCGGCGCGCACGGGCTGTTTTTCCTGTTGAACAATACCTGGTCGGTGGAGCCGCGCGCATCGGTGAAATATGCCTTTACGGAGCGGCAGTCGCTCAGTTTCGGCTACGGACTGCATTCGCAAATCCAGCCCTTGGGCACCTACTTCACCCAGATCACCGGCGACGACGGCTCGGTCACCGAACCCAATCGCGACCTCGGCCTGACCAAAGCGCATCATTTCGTGCTTTCCTACGACTACATGCTGCCCGGCAACTGGCATTTGAAACCTGAACTCTATTACCAGGCGCTTTACGACGTGCCGGTGAACGGCGCCGAAGCCGACGCATTTTCCATGCTCAACGTAGCGGATGGTTTTGTCAATGAAAGTCTGGTGAATACCGGTAAGGGGCGCAACTACGGCCTCGAACTGACCGCCGAAAAATTCTTGACGCGGGGGTTTTATTTCATGCTGGCGTCGTCGGTGTTCCAGTCGGAATACCGGGGCAGCGACGGTGTGTGGCGCGACACGCGTTTCAATACCAACTATATCAATACGCTCACTGCCGGGAAAGAGTGGGATTGGAACCGGCGCGGCAAAAACCGCACGTTCGGCGTCAACCTGAAAATCACGCACAAGGGCGGCCTGCGCGAATCGCCGATCGATCTGGCTGCCTCGCAAGCCAAAGGTGAGACTGTGTACGACGACACCCGGGCTTTTGAAGACCGCATGCCCACCTATTTCCGCCTCGACACAGGGGTAAAGTTGAAACGCAATTACCGGACACTCACCACTACGCTGTCACTCGACCTGCAAAATGCCACCAACCGGGAAAATGTGTTCGGACGTTATTTCGATGAAAAATCGGGTGAGGTCAAGTATTACTACCAGGCGCCGTTGATTCCGGTATTGAGTTATAAGCTGGAGTTTTAGGGGGGGAGTAGCATAAACATGAGTCATGCGAATCAGGAGTTGACAGGCTTTAAGTATTGTGATTGGCGTTATCTTGGGCGCGAAATAGGCCATCAGCCTTTCACAATTTCATCAACCTTACTCAATTTCATGATCGCACACGACCCGAAATCGTGGTTCCCCGCGCCCTACCACTTCCACCCATCCGACACCTTGCGGCGGCTTTTTTTCTGGATCATCGCTATTTGTGCCTATGCTGCGGTGGTTGCCTGGCTCGAACTGGAATACTGGCAGCCGGGTGAAAATCACCGCATCCGGAACATATCGCAGATGCACGCCCTGCTGGGATTTGTGATTTCTTTCGTACTCGTGTTTCGCACCAATACCGCCTACGAGCGCTGGTGGGAAGGCCGCAAACTATGGGGGGCGCTGGTCAACAACAGTCGCAACCTCGCGATGAAACTGGCGGCCATGCTGCCTGCCGACGATCCCGGTCGCGGTTATTTCCGCATCATGATACCCGCCTACGCTACTGCTCTGAAAAACCACCTGCGCAGCGAAGACACCCGCATCGAACTCTTCGACCACCTGCCCGACCACGTGCGGCAAAAACTCGACGTGGAAAAACACATCCCCAACCAGGTGGCATCCATGATGTTCCGCCAAGCCCAGGATCTGCTGCATGAGAAAAAAATTACCGGCGAACAACTGCTTTTCATCAACGCTGAATTGCAGTCGTTTACCGACATCTGCGGCAGCTGCGAGCGGATCAAAAACACACCGATACCGTATTCGTACAGCGTGTTCATCAAAAAATTCATTATGGTTTACATCGCTACCCTGCCCTTCGGTTATGTGTTCAACCTGGGTTACTTTGTGGTGCCGATGGTAGGCTTCATTTTTTACGTGCTGACCAGCCTTGAAATCATTGCGGAAGAAATCGAAGAGCCGTTTGGCGCCGACGAAAACGACCTGCCGCTAAGCCGGATGACACAAAGCATACGAGCACATATTCACGAAATCATTTGAACCTCATGGCGTTGTCCCGCTCCTTTCCCGTCGTTCTCGCCTGGCGCATCGCCCTGCTTGCCGCATTTCTTGCAGCCGCAGCATATTTTGCCGTACAAGAAACCAACGGCGACCGTATGTTGGCTTTTTTTCTGTTCATCGTTGCCATTATAGCGTCGTTCAGCCTGTACCGGTTTGTCAACGATACCAACCGCCGCCTCGCCCGCTTTTTTGAAAGTGTGCGTTACTCCGACTTTGCCATCCGTTTTGCATCGGGAAAAGAAAAAGGCGATTCCTTCGCCGACGTCAACCGCCAGTTCAACGAAGTGCTCGAAGCCTTTCGGCAGACGCGGGCCGAAAAAGAAGCCAACTTATTGTTTCTCAACACTATCGTCCAGCACCTCAGCACCGGCCTGCTCGCTTTCGACGCCCAGATGAACGTGCTGGTGAGCAACAATGCAGCCTTCCAGTTGCTCGGCGTCTACCGGCTCCACCACCTCAACGATTTGCCCGAGCGACACAAAAGTCTCATCCAGTTCGTCCATCACCTGAGTACCAAAGGCAAAATCCTGTATCAGTCCGAAGCAGGCCGCCAACTTTCCGTGCAAGGCGTCAGCGTCAATCTCCAGGGACGTGCCGTGCGCCTGCTTACCGTCCAGAACATCCACCCGGAATTGCAGCGCAAAGAAGCGGACGCCTGGCGCAACCTCACCCGCGTGCTGCGCCACGAGATCATGAACTCGGTGACCCCCATCGTTTCGCTCGTGGAAACGGCGCAGGACATCGTGCAGCACGACTTGCCGAAAAATCCCGCTACCATCGACCTCGCCGAAGCCCTCGACGTGGTGGCCGCCCGCAGCCGGGGCCTGGTCAATTTTGTGGAAGCCTACCGCAGTTACACCTCTATTCCGCAGCCGAAACCGGAAGAGATCACAGCCCGGCAACTGCTCGACCGCGTCGTTCAACTGGCGACCGCCGAACAAAAAGACGCGGGCATCCAGGTAGAAGCCTTCGTACAACCTGAGGAACTCCGCCTCCACGTCGATGTCGCCCAATTGGAAATGGTATTGCTGAACCTCGTGAAAAATGCGCGTGAAGCGTTGAACGGTGGACGGTGGACGACAGACGGCGGACGGCCGATGCCCCACGAACCGCGTATTACCCTTCGTGCCGGGGCCGATTCCAAAGGCCGCGCCTTTATAGAAGTGGAGGACAACGGGCCGGGCATTCCGCCGGAACTGCTGGAAGAAGTATTTATCCCGTTTTTTACCACCAAACCGACGGGTACGGGTGTGGGTCTGAGCATTTCGCGACAGATCATGCAACTGCACGGCGGCGACGTTCGGGTGAGTTCGGCTGCAGGCGGCGGGGCGCGGTTTGTGCTGGAGTTTTGAGTGAGACTACCGCACAAGTCAAAATTTCGACAGGATTTACAGATATGTTTTGAAGTAAAATATCCTGTAAATCCTGTCGAAAATGAAACGCGTAAGCTCAGCCTCCGGAAATTGTTTTGTGCAGAGGCCTTATGCTGTTAATTGGGTCTCGTTTTAATCACCTTACCAGCACCAGCGCCTTATGCGCCACCATGCCCTCGCTGCTTAACTGCAACCAATAGACTCCGGCCGGCAGATCGGCGATATGCAGCGTACTAACTGGCAGTTCATTCCAACGGCGGCGCACAACGCCCTGATTGTCTGCTATTTCTATACGAACATCACCCAGCGCTGCACCTGTCCACACCACCTGTATTTCGCCATGACCGACAGTCGGGAACACGTTCAAATACGCATCGGTGGGATTTGAGGTGGAAACAGTCATTTGTACGGTTGCATTGAGGACTTTGGTGCAGCCATTGTCGTCGGCGACGGTGACGGAATAGTTGCCCGCAGGCACACCGGTCAGACTGTCGGTATTTGCACCGGTATTCCACGTAAAGGAATAAGGCGGTATGCCGCCGGAGGCCGTCACGGTAGCGCTGCCGTTGGAAGCACTGCCGGAAGCCGGCGTCGTTTGCACGGTTCCATTCAGGGCCGGCGGTGCGGTGATCGTGATTGTTTGTGTGCCGGCGGTCAGGAGGGAATCGGTCACCGTCACGGTGTACGTACCGGCGCCGAGATTGGCAGGATTGGGCCCTTGTAAGGCCGGATTGCTCCATTGATACTGGTAGGGTGGCACACCGCTGACAACCTCCACCTGGAGCGCTGCGGTTTGCTGGCCCGCACAATCGATGCTTTCGGTTTGAGACAAGTTAAAAGTCAATGGCGTGAAAGCAGTAAGCGGAAGTTTATATATTTCAATACCCAGGTCGGTGTCAAAAGAATTCATAAAGAAAAACAGGTTGTCGCCGGCAATCCACAGATCGGGTGCATAAGCGCCGAAACTGAACGGGTAAAACACTTTACCGCCGGCTGTGCCGTTGGTCGCCCAGATACCTTTGGCGCCGTTTTCTTCCCCCCAGAAATAAACCTTGTTTTGATATTGACACAAGCCGATGTTGCCAAACCCGTAGTCATTGGTTGCGGCAATTTGAACGGTATTGGCTGCCGTGCCGTCGGTTGCGTAGAGGTACTCCTGAGAAGTGCCGCCCGGCTCGTCGGCGTTGAACAACAACAGGTTGTTGGCGACAAAGAAATTGTTGGCGTCGCCGTATTCGTACTGGAAGTCGTAGGTTTCCAGTGTCGAGAATTGCGTCGTACCATTGGCAGTACCATTGGTGACCCACAATGTCAGGTCGGCGTTAAAATAAACCTTGTTATTGTAGGCCGTGAAAAAACGCGGGAAGGAGCCGGAAAAATTACCGGAACCGATGTCCTTGAGCCTTTGGGTACCGGCAGCAGTGCCATTGCTGACCCAGGGTTCCACGTCGACGACGCTGCTGCCTTCGGCTGCGAAATACAATTTGCCGCCTTCAGCACGGAGGAGCAGCGGGTTTTTCGGCGCATTGGCATTGGCGTCGTCCGTGACTTTGGTCGTGCCGGCGTCGGTACCGGTGCTTTTCCACAAGTCATCTTCGGCAATCAGGTAAAGCGTGTTGCCCAACGCGGTGAACCAGCCGGTGCTGCCGCTGTTGGCCGTGCAGGTGGGGCATACGTTTTTTACCAGGTAGGTGCCTTGTTCGGTGCCGTCGCTGCGCCAGAGCTGGGAGAACTGCCCGTCGGCATCGGCTGCGAAGTAGTAAATCCCGTTCAGCACAAAGCCGTCCGCTTCCTGGAGCGTGTAAGCAAGGCGAATACAATGGGGGGCGCCGTTGTTGACGTCTTTCACCATTTGTGTGCCTGCTTCGGTGCCGTCGCTGATCCAGAGCTCGTAGCCGTGCAGGCCGTCGTTGGCAAAAAACAGGAGTTTGTCGCCAAAAACAGTCAGGCGGCGGGGGCTGCTGTCGGTATTGCCGCTGTTGATGTCCTTCACCATCTGCGTGCCTTGTTCGGTGCCGTCTGTGCGCCAGAGTTCCACGCCGTCGACGCCGTTGTTGGCGGTAAAATAAAAAATATTGCCGACCGTAGCGCCCTCCGTAGAGAAATCGCCGGCCAGGTACAGCGGGATGCCGCTGCTGCTTCCGGGGCGGATATCGCGCACCAATTCGGGAACCTGTGCTGATAATCCGGATATAAAGCAAAGAAAAAAGAGCGCCGAAAAAAGCGCCGGGTTTGAGCGGTTGGTAGAAAAAGTCATAAAAGCGAGGAGGAATAGTTAGAAAAATGTTGTTACCTGCACGTGAACAGGAAGGGCGAAGGTACTATGCCGGTTGGAACATCAATAGCAACAAGCGTTTCCAATCATTCAAAATTGTCCGGCCAGCTCACCGTCCAGAACATCCACCCGGAATTGCAGCGCAAAGAAGCGGACGCCTGGCGCAACCTCACCCGTGTGCTGCACCACGAGATCATGAACTCCGTGACGCCTATCGTTTCGCTCGTGGAAACGGCGCAGGACTATCGTGAAAAACGCGCGCGAGGCGTTGAACGGTGGACGGTGGACGGCCGACGACCCACGAACCGCGTATTACCCTTCGTGCCGGGGCCGATTCCAAAGGCCGCGCTTTTATTGAAGTGGAAGACAACGGGCCGGGCATTCCGCCGGAACTGCTGGAAGAAGTATTTATCCCGTTTTTTACCACCAAACCCACGGGCACCGGCGTGGGCCTGAGTATTTCGCGCCAGATCATGCAACTGCACGGCGGCGATGTCCGGGTCAGTTCGGCGGCGGGCGGCGGGGCGCGGTTTGTGCTGGAGTTTTAAGGTGGCTTTACCGTTTTATCAGTTTAACGCCTGTGCTACGCTTGCCGTTGCCGATGTTCAACACATAAACACCGGGAGCAAGCGAGGCCGGCATCGACAAAATTTCCCGGTGTTCTCCCGCTATGCGTTTCTCACCGGTCATATAATCACGAAGCAATTTGCCATTCATGTCATGCAGGGTAATGGACAGTTGTTCTTCCCGTTCCAGCGTATATTCGATTGTTGCTTCCGATTCCACCGGATTGGGATACAGCAATACTTCGTTGGCCGGACTGGAAAAATCGAGAACCCCGACATTAAGCCCTGTCAGCACACGCAGCGCGCAAAAAACGTACTGGCCGGAGCTGTTTTCGGTCTCATTGTCCACAATCACAATCTTCCCGTCGGGTTGCAACGCCGCATCGGATGGGACGCCCCCGTTTTCAATGCCATTGTCGATTCCGGCTTTTAATACTCCGTTCACACCGAAAGTGCTGTCGGGGGTAAAGTCAGCGTTCAGGCGCAACAAGGTAAGCCGCCGGGGGGGATCGATGCTGCTGTAGCCACCGCTCCTGCCGACCAGCACGATTTTGCCATCGGATTGCAAGACTATACTGCTGGGAACATCATTGCCGGTACCCATATCGTAGCGCAGGATTCCTCCATCTCCGAAACTGGTATCCAGCGCCCCGTCCGCTTTGCAGCGGATCAAAACGAAATCATAATTTCCTTGCGGTATCTGAAAAGCTCCGGTCAGCAGGATCGAACTGTCGGGCATTACCTGCATGGCATAAGGTGCATTCTGTATCTCGCTGAACGACAGTATATTTTTCCCCCCTGATCCGAAGGTGTTGTCCAGACTTCCATCGGAGAGATACCGCAGCAGAAACATACTGTCTTGGGGAGTAAGTGCTCCCTTGTACCCGGCGACCAGAATTTTTCCATCCGGTTGCAAAGCCAGCACCCTTCCGGCTTCGTTGACGGTGCCAAGATTGGTTCGTACTTTCCCGTTGTCGCCGAATGTGTCGTCCATATCTCCATTGGGTAATACCCTGAAAACCACGATATCCTGCCCCGTAGCGGCACTGTACAGAGAACCCGATAAAACTATTTTTCCATCCGGTTGCAGCTGTGCATACCTGATGTTAGCGAGAGACCCGGTGCTTCCCGTGATGATCTTTTTGCCGGCGTTACCAAAGGTGTTGTCCAGCGAGCCATTGGAATTGTAGCGCACAAGGAAAAACTTTGAATTCCCTGTTGCGCCATCCAGGTCTCCCACCTGGATGATCTTGCCGTCGGGTTGTACCAGCGTTTTTGCACTGAAAATGAAACTATTACCAAATTCCACCAGTGTCTTCACTTTGCCGTCGATACCGAATGAATTGTCGGGTGAACCATCAGGGAGCAGCCGCAGCAGTATAAGCAGATGCGGGTTCCAAGTCGACCCTCCCAGCAATATCCTGGAGTCGGGTTGTACGGCAATGGAATGGGATCTGGCCGACAACCCGTCGATGTCCGGAGTTACCATGCCATTGTCGCCAAAACTTTGGTCAAAGACGCCCGTTTGCGCATACAGGTGAAAGGACGATGCACAGCATAGTAATGTGAAAATTGCAGAAAAAAACGAAACGATAAGACGCATGGGTTTTCGATTTTGCGATTTGAACTGTTTGATGAAAAAACGAATTCGATCCTGTACCGGTATTTTTATTCATCGGGACGACCGAATCGGGCACAAAAATGTGTGCTTGGCAAGGTACAAAAAAAGTTACATTTCCAGCCGCATTTCCAGGGAACACTGAGCTGCGCGGCAATGAGGGAAACCTTTATTCCCGGGTTTTTATCAATATGGTGATAGTTGGCTATCCTCAACCTGCCCGACAAAACCTGGCTGCTGGAAAAGGTGGAATCGCTGGCGAAAAAATAATTCGCAGGTAATCACACCGGAATGTAGTCAATTCTTTGATTATCAGGCTAAAAGCAATTCGCCAATTTTTCCAACAAATTTTATTCGGGCCATATTTTCACTCATTATCAATACATTATCAAAAATTACCCGAAAAAAGTTTGGAGATTCCTTGCACAGTCCGCGAGGTCGTCCTACATTTGCGGCCTCTTTGGAAAAAGGGGTGGCAAAAAGGCCGAACAGACGCTGGTTTTTCCGTTTATTTTTTCAGCATCCGAAGGTCGCATCGCCATCAACAAATCACCAGTTCAACAACTCAACAATTTTTATAAATGGATACGCTGAGCTATCGGACCAGATCCGTCAGTGCGGAACAAGCGGAGCGCAAATGGTACGTCGTGGACGCCGAGAACCAGGTGACCGGCCGCCTCTGCGCACATATCGCCACCATCCTCCGCGGCAAAAACAAGCCGACCTATACCCCCCACGCCGACACAGGTGACTTCGTCATCGTCATCAACGCCGACAAAGTGCGCTTCACCGGCCACAAATGGGAGCAGAAAGAGTACAAAAACTACTCGCACCACCCCGGCGGCCTCAAAGTCACCCTGGCTGAAGAAATGCTGGTCAAACACCCCGAACGCATCATCGAGCGCGGTGTGAAAGGCATGCTGCCCAAAAACAAATTAGGCAACGCGATGGTGAAAAAACTCTTCGTCTACCCGGGCGCCGAGCATCCCCACATTGCACAAAAACCTGAAAAAATCACACTTTAATGTGCTAATGTGCTAATTAGTAAATGTGCTAATCAATAAACCGAATTTGTTGAATTAGCATATTGTTCGCGTTAGCACACCCTCAAATTAGCACATTTTCACATTAGCAAATTAGCAAATTAGCACATTATAAAAACATGGAAATGATAAATGCCGTCGGGCGCCGCAAAACAGCCGTAGCCCGCGTCTATCTGATGAAAGGGGAAGGAACGATCACGGTGAACGGCAAAGATTACCGCGAATATTTCCCCCAGGTGCACGTGCAACACAACGTCAAAGACCCGTTTGTGGTGGTGGGCGCTGAAAACATCTACGACCTCAAAGTGAACGTGCGCGGCGGTGGCTACAAAGGCCAGGCCGAAGCCGTCCGCATGGGTGTGAGCCGCGCGCTCGTCAAACTCAACGAAGAATTCCGCAAGCCGCTCAAAGCCCGGAAATTCCTTACCCGCGACAGCCGCGCCGTGGAACGCAAAAAGTACGGCAAACCGAAAGCCCGCAAACGCTTCCAGTTCTCCAAACGCTAAGCCGGTTATCAGTTATTGGTTATTGGTTATCGGGGGTTAGCGCCCCGCCGACACTCATAACTTATCACTCATAGCTCATCACTCAAAACTCATTACTTCTCATGCAGAAGCCCACTTATAAAGAATTGCTCGACGCCGGCTGCCACTTCGGTCACCTGCGCAAGAAATGGAATCCCAAGATGACGCCCTACATCTTCATGGAGCACAAGGGTATCCACATCATCGACCTCAACCGCACGGCAGAGTGCCTCGAACGCGCTGCCCTCGCCATGAAAACCCTGGCGAAAAGCGGCAAAAAGATCATGTTCGTCGCCACCAAAAAGCAGGCCCGCAACATCGTGCAGAAAGCCGCCGAAAGCGTCGGCATGCCCTTCGTGACCGAGCGCTGGCTCGGCGGCATGATGACCAACTTCATGACCATCCGCAAGTCGGTGAAAAAAATGCAGGGCATCGAACGTATGCTGGCCGATACCACGCTCACGAGCATTACCAAAAAAGAACGCCTCACGCTGAGCCGCGAGCACGTCAAAATGGTGAAACACTTCGGCGGTATCGAACAACTCAACCGCCTGCCCTCGGCCGTGTTTATCGTGGACATCCACCACGAACACCTCGCCCTGGCGGAAGCCCGCAAACTCGGCGTCAAAACCTTCGGCATGGTCGACACCAACTCCGACCCGACCCTCGTTGATTTCGCGATCCCCAGCAACGACGATGCTTCCAAAGCGATCTCCTTCATCACCAACTACCTCGTGGAAGCCATCCGCGAAGGCATGGAAGAGCGCAAAGCGGTGAAGAGCGAGGAGAAAGAAGGCGCAGACGCTTAATTTCGATTGCCGATTGCCGATTACATGATTTACGATTTTTGATGTTCCGTAGCGTACTCTAAGAGACTTCAAAAATCGTAAATCATGTAATCGGCATTCGTCAATCAAATTCCAATGCCCTTGATGACCCAAACATTCAACAATTCAACACTCAAACATTATGGATACGGTAAAAATCTCCGTTAGCGATATACAAAAACTCCGCGAACTCACCGGAGCAGGCATGATGGACTGCAAAAAAGCCCTCGAAGAAGCCGCAGGCGACTACGAAGGCGCGCAGGACTGGCTCCGCAAAAAAGGCATCGCCAAAGCCGCCAAACGCGAAGACCGCGAAGCCAAAGAAGGCGTCGTGATTGCCAAAACCAACGACGCCCAAACCCGCGGCATCATCGTGGCGCTCAACTGCGAAACCGACTTCGTGGCCCGCAACGAAAACTTCATCGCGCTGACCAATAAGATCGCAGGCATCGCCCTCGACAAATTCCCCGCTACGCTTGAAGAACTGCTGGCCCTTCCCTTCGAAGGCGCCGTGACCGTCGGCGACAAAGTGGCCGAACAGAACGGCATCGTGGGCGAAAAGATCGAACTGAGCCGCTACGAGCGCGTCGAAGCGCCTTCGGTGCTGACCTACAACCACTCGAACAACAAACGTTCGGTGCTGGTCGCCCTCAGCATGGCCGGTCAGGACGAAGCAGGCCGCAACGTGGCCATGCAGATCGCCGCCATGAACCCCGTGTCGGTGAGCAAAGACGACGTGGATCCGAAGATCATCGAGAAAGAAATCGAGATCGGCAAAGAACTCGCCCGCAACGAGGGCAAAGCCGAAGACATGCTCGAAAAAATATCCCTCGGCCGCCTCAACAAGTTCTTCCAGGAGAGCACCCTGCTCAGCCAGAAGTACGTGAAAGGCGACGGCGAAACCGTGGACCAATACCTCAAGTCTTTGAACAAAGAATTGACGGTGAAAGGGTTTAAACACGTGTCGCTGTAAGGCGCAGGTTTTTAGATTTTGAATGAATGCCGAAAGGCGAATACATGAAATACGATTGACGATGTAACGCGCTGCTCCCGGGTTCGGCAGGTACGCGCGGAAAACATCGTATCTCGTATTTCATGTATTCGCCTTTCGGCATTTAATGCGTATCTATGCCCCAACTTTCACAACAAAACAAAACGATTACATGGAAACGTATTTCACACAGTTCAAAGACATGGCCATCCTTTTTGCCCCCAAGCTGGCGCTGGCCCTCGTCACCCTCATTGTCGGTTTCTGGATCGCCAACAAAATCTCACAAATCGTCTCTCACGCGCTCCGCAACCGCAAAGTAGAAGAAACCGTCATCCCCTTCCTCGTATCGATCATCAGTGTCGTGCTCAAAGTGATGGTGCTGATCAGCGTCGCCGGCATGTTCGGCATAGAGACGACTTCGTTTATCGCGCTCGTGGGCGCTGCAGGTCTTGCACTCGGGTTGGCCCTGCAGGGAAGCCTGGGCCATTTTGCCAGCGGGGTGCTGCTGTTGGTATTCCGCCCCTACAAAGTAGGCGACCTGATCAATGCGGCGGGTTTTACCGGTGAGGTCGAATCCATCCAGATATTCAATACCGTTTTGAAAACGCTCGACAACAAGCGGATCTTCATCCCCAACGGCTCTGTGACCGCGGGCCCGATCAGCAACATATCGGGTCAGGGCACCATCCGCGTCGATATGATCTTCGCGGTGAGCGGCGACGAAAACATCGACCGCGTGCGTGCCTCGGTGCAAAAAGCCGCCGACGCCTGCCCGCTGATCCTCAAAACCCCGCCGGTGGACATCCTGATCAACGGTCACGAGATCGGCATTACCAAATTCGACGTGCGCCCCTGGTGCGACTCGGCGCATTACTGGGATGTGTTCTACTTCATGCAGGAAAATGTGAAAAAACAATTCGTCGCGGATGGTATCCGTGGGCCGAAACCGGCGATGGATGTGGTGGTGGTGAAGTAGGGTTAAGGATTGGTTTTCAGGTTTTTAGATAAAAAAGCGGTGGCTCTGGGAAGGGGGTTGTCGCTTTTTTTGTGATTTGGGTGAACGGTTGGTTTGCTGCCGTGCCGCCGTGCGTTGGGTTTGTGGGCTGGCTGTTCGGTGGCACGGACAGAAAGCCCTTTTTAGCGGTATTTTCATTATCCGAGGAGTATTATAATAACTTTGTTAGTTATTTTAGTACTCCCAAAAAGCGGCAATAAAGAGACCATATTACCGCCTATACCCCCCCAATAACCCCCGCCACCGTATCTGCCCCACCCCCAGCATTGCTTCCCGGATAATGTGCAACGACATCTTGGACTGTCCTTTCTCGCGGTCTTTAAAAGTAATGGGCACTTCCTGCACTTTGAACCCAAGCGAATAGGCCGCGTATTTCATTTCAATCTGGAAAGCATAACCGACGAAGCGGATTTTGTCAAGGTCCATCGTTTCCAATACTTTGCGCCGATAACAAATGAAGCCGGCGGTAGGGTCGGCCACGGGCATCCAGAGGATACAACGGGTATACAGAGAGGCGCCATAGGAGAGGAAAATGCGGTCTTTGGGCCAGTTCTGTACTTTTCCACCGTGGCAATAACGAGAGCCGACGGCTACGTCGGCGCCTTCGTCGCGGCATTTGGCAAGCAGGCGGAGCAGGTCGGTGGGGCTGTGCGAAAAATCCGCATCCATTTCGAAAAAGAAGTCGTAGTTGCGCTCCAGCCCCCAACGGAAACCGGCAATATAGGCAGTGCCCAAACCGAGTTTGCCGCGGCGTTCGAACAGATGCAGCCGGTCTTTGAATTCGCTTTGCAGGTCGCGGACGATTTGTGCCGTGCCGTCGGGCGAGCCGTCGTCCACGATGAGCACGTGGAACGGTTCAGGCAAAGCAAATACCGCCCGGATGATAGCCTCGGCGTTTTCGCGTTCGTTGTATGTAGGTATGATGACGAGTGCGGACACTTGAAAATGGTTGCTGGTGACTGGTTGCCGGTTCAGGTTGGTAGAAATTTATTTTAACCAGGAACCTTCCAACCGAAAAACGCAAACACTACGGCGATCGATGCCACTGCGAGAATGAGGCCGTACATAAAAATATTGTAACAGATGCTCAGATAACGGTATTTCTGGGCCAGCACGACGCCGAGGAAGTAGAGGTCGCGACTCATGGAACTGTACAAAAATTCAGGATCTTTCAGCATTTCATTCACACCCCACTGGAAGTCTTCGAGCGGCATATTGTAAAAATTACCAAAGAAAAGCAGATTGGCTTTGCGCTGTCTGATTGATTCCCGGGTCACTTTGCCTTCGGTCACTTTGGGGCGGGTAGCCAGCGTGGCAAAAATGATGGACCCGAGGCAGAAAAGCGTCAGAATACCGGTGGGGACCAATAGCCGGAGGTCCGCTTCTTTCAACAACTGCGGGATCACGAGGCTGACGACGATACCGATCAGGATACTATTCACCTGAAGCATGAGATTGGCTTTGCTGTCGGCCATGGCGCTCAGGTTGGTATGGGTGCGGTAGGTCGTGCGGTACATGGTCTCCACGCCGCGTCCCATACGGGCCTGCTTGAGTTCTTTTTCGCTCTCCTTCAGTATCTTGGAAATATCGTTCTTTTTGTCCTTGTCATCTATCAGCGCCAGTTCTTCCATTGTGGCGGCCTGGTCGGGGTTGAGGCGGCGTTTCTGTTTGATGAGTTGCTGGATATGCTTGGCTTTCCGTTTGTTGAAAAACTCGTTTGCGACGACGGTGTGGTAATTGTGGTTGAGCATAAAATTGAGTTCGAAGTCGACCCAATCTTGTTCGCTCATCACCGTTTTCCGGGCAAGTATAAATTCCTGACGGAGCTTGCCGGTGCGATCCCAATACGTTTCCATGCCGAGATGACTCAGGTCGGCGTCGCAGATGATTTGTTCCAGCAGGGTTTGAGGCTGTTGGGGCACTTTGGTGACACGGATGAGCGCCAAAATGGACTGAAGGTCGGCATCCGGTATTTTTCCCCGAAGAAAATGGTCGGCGTTGTTGCAGCTGCGCTCTTCGTGATCCTTCGGACCTTCGGAATAACCCGTATCATGGAACCAGGTCGCCAGCAGCAACAGCACCATATTATGGTCGTCTAATTGAAAACCCTCACCAAGAGTACGCGCGGCAGCCACGGTTTGTACCGTATGCTCGAGATCGTGGAAGACGTATTCCGGCGAGATGTGTTTGGTGAAATAATCGTTGATGTACTGTTCAGTCTCCTGCAAGAGGCGTTCGTTAGAAGTCATGTTCTTTTATATTGGCAGGCAAAGGTATTTTGAATGTCGCATTTCGAGCAAGGAATGTCGCGACCCGTAAAAATGTAAGTTTTGGCTGCAAGGCCGTTAATTTCCAAATTGGATGTCCGTACCGGTAAAACATTCATTTTTGCCATTCCCGGTGCAGCGCAGATGATCTTATATACCCATCTCTTGCCATTCATTGGCTGAAATTTCTACTTCCGGCGGTTTGATCGCGTGTATGATCCCTTTCAGATCCGGCCAGTTCAGACCGCTGCGGTGTATATCGCGGAAATCTTTTTGCAGCAATTCCCAGCGATCGTAGTCATAACTGGTTTCTTTCAAAAAATCGCGGTAGACGGCAATGGCCCTGTCGCGGTCGCCGGGCTGGTTGCGCAAGGCGCAGGCATGCGCCATATTGGTTTTGAACCAATCGCGGTAAGTATAGGAAGGATATTCTTTTTCTGCATAATCTTCTCCCTGTTGGGCACAGTCAATCGATGCAGATAAGGCTTCCGGATTGGTTTTGCCCAAATAGATCAGGTAATACGAACGGCCAAGCAACGCATCGAGTTTGTAGGTTTCCCACAGATAGGCAATTTCCTGCCGGGAAGTAAGTTTTTCCAATGCAGCCAGGCTTTTTTCATTCCAGGCAACGACTTCTTTCCAGCGCCCGTTGGCAAAAAAGAAGGCCGTTTGATGTTCTGCCTGCCAGTAATCCGCCGCTTCCGGCGCCATTTCAGCATTCTGGTGTAAAATAGAGTCGCGCAGACGCGACCAAAAGGCTTCCAGCCGGGCTTTGTGCGCGGGGAGCCGGTTTCCGATGCGGCTGATCTCGAACAAAATCTGCCCGAGTTGCGCCTCACTGTAAATGCCTTTGTATAGATTGAGCGCCTCGTTTTCATTGCCTTCCAGGAGTGCGATATGACCGAAGTAGAATGAATTGAGGCCATAGGTTGTCGCATCGTAGGCTCGTTCGTAAGCGGTTTTAGCTGCAGCGGCGTTGCCCTCGAGCAGGCGTGCCAAACCAAGTTGGATCAGCAAGGGTGCGCGATGGTCGTTGCTGAAGGTGGACAATGAATCGGCGGGCGAATTTTGCAAAACGCGTTGCGTCGCATCCAGGCCAAGTTCGTATTGCCGGGCTGCTTCGGCAATGCGGTCGGTGTTGAGCATACAATTCCCGAGGAGCAGGCGATTGACCGATATTGCCTTCAGGCGTTCCGGTTCGTTGTTTTTGAACGTCCCGATGGTGTCGAGCAATTGCAATGCCTGTTTGTATAATTTTTCCGAATACACGTTCCCCTGTTCAAACACCCCCCAGTCGGTATAAGCGCCGGCAAGCGCCAAGGTCGTTTTTTCCAGCTGCGCGCGCCAGCGATTGGCATTTTGACGGAATGAACGCATGACCTCAGTATAAACCGATTCCAGCAATGCGGCTTTTTTGGAGCGGTTGAGAATGCCGGATGAAGTATATAGTTGTTGAAAGATATTCCAGCGCAAACGGGTATCCGCATCGAAAGGAACGTCTGCCACATTATATTCAGCAGGGCAAACCTTGCTCATATTCAGTGTATTGGAAAAAATTCCACAGATACAGCTGCGTTGCTCCGCGCTCAGCAGGTCATACTCGGCCAGTTGATGAAACTGCTGTTCGAGACTGTCCATTGCTTTGTATGATTCTGAACCTGCTTTTTCATAAATGAGCATAGTCCAGTCCGCATACTGACGTGCCGCCGCAGAAAGGTCGTTGCGCAGGAGCGCCGTATGGGCGCCGATTTTGATGCCTGTGAGCGGCTTCCCGAACAGCCGGTTGAAATCGTTCAGTACGCGCTGCGCTTCCGTATTTTTTTCCCGAAGCAGCAGCTTCCAATTGTAATCTTCGTAAATTTCGAACATCACCGGACGCAATGCCTGCTGCGCAGCCGGGTCCTCCAGTTTTGAATAAAGATTGGAAGCGCTTTCAAAATAGGCTTTTACCCGTTCAATGTTGTTGCTTCTCAACGCCTGCTGGCGGTAGTATTCAAAAAAAGAACGGATGAGGGGCAGATCACCCGATTCGGCCAGCCGCTGAAAATTGCCCGAATAATCCAATGCTTTTTCAAGGTCGTATTCCCTGATCTGTTCGGGTGTGAAAGCGGTGAGCCGGCGGTTTGCGTTTTGCGCCGCAGCGCGTATCAGATCGGGGGAAATATCGCGGCTAAAGAGTTGTCCGGTGAGCGTTTTGATGCGCAGGCGGTTGCCGTCGGCGGAAAAACTCAGCTCGTCGATCCACTCATCGGTCACTTTCAGGCGAAAACGCACCTCGCCGCTTGTCAAATCCCATACCACCACCGAACCGTCTTCGTAAGCCGCCGCCAGTGCCGTACCATCAGGGTGAAAAGCCAGGGCGCCGACAAGGTGGTCGCCATTGGGGCGGATGCGGGCACGCTCATCGAGCAGATTGTCGAGGTGAAAAACACGGATGTCCTGGCCGGAAGAAAAAGCGATCTGATCGCCTTTGGGTGCTATATCAGACCAGCCGATTTTATAGCCGTGCAGACGCACGGGGCGAGGTTTGTTCGCCGACGCAACAGGGGCCCATATCTTCGCAATGGTCTGACTTTCTGCATACATCCCCGACTCGACGCTTTGGATGACCACCAATTCGCTACTACCCGGCACAAAACGCAGCTGCAGTACTTCCCCTTTGAAATTTTGACCCGCCAGAATTTCGTCATTCTGAAGGTTGCGAACCACAACAGAGTCGTTGACGGCAGCATAAGCGATATAACGCCCTTTTTCATCAAAGGCCACCGGGAGAAATGATTCCATGTCTGATGCTACCGGCAGTTCCTTTTTTTGCCCGTTCTGTCTGTTTTTCAGCGTTAATGCTGTTGCTCCCGAACGCCAGGCGACCCAGTTTTCCGCTACGGCATCGATTATTACATCTTCCGATTGCCTTTGTTCGGAAAAAAGCGGGCGGGTGGGCTGATCGGTAGCATACACCTGAACGGCATTGTCGCGAAAACAGGCAAACTGGTTGCCATTCTGGCTAAAAACAACCTGACTTGCGCCGGATAAGGAAGCGGCTGCGCTGCTTTGCCAGTCGTATAAGGCCCAGATTTTCAAAGTGCCCGTATCCGTTGCGGCCGCCAGCCAGCGGTTGTCGGGCGAAATCGCGCCGGATAGCATCCGGAATTCCTCGCCGGGTTGCAAATAACAACCGAAACGGTCCGTACTGCTGTCTGTTGCTACGCCCAGCTGCTCATAACTGGTGTATGCATACCAGGAGCCATCAGGTTTGACGGCTAATGTAGCACCCTGAATGCCTCCAATTTTAACGGCTACCTGCTGACTGTCGGCAGGTTCCGGCAAATGATAATAATGAAGACTGTCGGTGCCGAATACCCACGCGCCCCGCCGGGCCGGGAACAAATGTACGCCGACCATATTGTAGGGCATTTCGACGGTCCAGTCTACGGACTTGCCAAATTTCCATTGCCGTTCTTTGCCACTCCCCTGTTCCAGTAATGCAATACTGTCCCGCCCTGCCAACCAAAGCTTGCCCCCTGAAAAGGTCATGCCGATCACTTCAAAATTTACATTGGTTAAGAACCTGGGTTCGGGGCGTTTTTCAATTTTATCGCTTTTGCGCTGCACATTTTTGTAGTCGCGTTGCGTCATGTCGGTGCTGCGCAGGTCGAGCGAATAAACAGTAGCCTGTGTTCCGTCAAAAAAGAAAAATTCATCGCCGGCAGGACTGAAACAATAGCGGCTGATATTGGACACTTTGACGTGGAATGTATCTTTTGGACTGCGCCAAAACAAGAGCATATTGTCCGAATAAAACAGCAGGGTACGATCATCCGGCGAGAGGTCGAAATGCGGAAGCCCTTTTTCAATCTGCACCGGCACTTTGGGCTCCCATGATTCTGCGTCCCAGGAATATAACATACTATTGGAAGGAGCGAAGGCATACAACTGACCTTTTTTTGCAAACCGCTCCTGCACATTCCCGCTCAGGTCATAATCCAGTTGGTAGCAAAACGGAACCTGCAGACCATCTGTGTACCCCGGCTGGACGGGCGGCAAATAATACCAGGCATCGAGCAAAGCCTGAAGGCATTCGGCGTTCGGGCCGGGCGCCACATATTGGCCCGCAAAATCTGCTAAGCGATAAGCCGTCGAGCGGTCGTATTGTTTCAGCAATTCCTGCGCATCGTCGGCCAGGTTTGCAGCAGTGGCATGCAGAAACTGGCGGCGGGCGGCCTGTTCGCTGCGGCGCAACTCCTGCTCTGCCGAGTCCCGGCAAACCTGTATGCGTTTGTTCATTTCCGAACGCGCATTCTGGTTGGCGTCGGCGCAACTTTTGGCCGCCCGGTAGAGCGACATGGCCTCATCCCAACAACGGCAGTTGAAAAAACGGTCTGCCTCGGCCCGGGTAATGACAAAGCAGGAATCGCTTTTTTCCAACAAAAAATCACGCCGGGCGCGGCATTTGCAGCGTTTTTCATTCGTGGTATTGTCCGTTTGAGCTGTCAGACAAACGGGTATCAGCAGGATAAAAAAAAGCAGGAAGTGTCGCATGACAAAGGTTTGGAAGGTTTCGGGTTGGCTGGTTGACGGGTACCGGGATGAAAATATTTCAGATCGTGTTCGCCTGAAACCCGCTAATCCGTCTACCCTCAAAAATCATCCCCAAAAATAACGGAGTTCTCGAATTCAAAGACTGAATAAGAATTTCAAACATTGTGCAAATCACCGACTTTAAGTGCAAATCGCCTTACTTTTGCAGCCCGATCACCTCACACGCTCACGTCTCTCACGTTTCTCACACATGGCTACCCCGCGCACCGTCGCTTTTCATACCCTCGGCTGCAAGCTGAACTACTCGGAGACCTCCGCCCTGGCGCGGCTTTTCGAGGGCAGCGGTTATTTGCCCGTAAAGTTTGAAGACGGCGCCGACATCTACGTGCTGAATACCTGCTCGGTGACGGAACAGGCCGACAAGGAATGTAAAAAAATCGTTCGCCAGGCACTGCGCTACCAACCCGATGCTTTCGTGGTCGTTACCGGTTGCTATGCCCAACTGAAACCACAGGAAATCGCCGGTATCCCGGGTGTGGACCTGGTGCTGGGCGCCGGCGAAAAATTCCGTATCCTCGACTATGTGGACGACCTTTCCAAAGCGCAGGGCAAAGGTATGGTGTATGCGGGTGAGGTACGCGACGTGAACACATTCACGGCTTCCTTTTCTTTCGGCGACCGTACCCGCTCTTTTCTGAAAGTACAGGACGGCTGCGATTACAAATGTTCGTTTTGCACCATCCCGCAGGCACGCGGCGCCAGCCGATCCGATACTGTGGAAAATGTGCTGGCGAATGCCCGCCGGATCGCTGCCGGCGGCGTGAAAGAGATCGTGCTGACAGGTGTGAATCTGGGCGATTTTGGCAACGGCACGGAGGTAATAGAAGGGAGCCGGGCAAAAAAAGAGGCTTTATTTGCCGATTTGATTCGGGAATTGGATCGATTGGACGAAGTCGCCCGCTTTCGTATTTCGAGCATCGAACCCAATTTGCTGACCGATGAGATCATCGCTTTTGTAGCGGAAAGCCGGCGTTTTATGCCGCATTTCCACGTGCCGCTCCAGTCGGGCAACGACAAACAACTTCGAGAAATGCGCCGCCGTTACCGCCGCGAATTGTACGCCCAACGGGTGGAGACCATCAAACGCCTGATGCCCCATGCCTGTATCGGCTGCGATGTGATCGTGGGCTTTCCCGGCGAAACGGAAGCCGACTTTTTGGAAACTTACCGTTTTTTGCAGGATTTGGATGTGTCTTATCTCCATGTTTTTACCTACTCCGAACGCGCGAATACCCCGGCGGCAGAAATGCCCGGCGTCGTTCCCATCGAGGAACGCCGTCGCCGCAACCAGGCCCTGCGGGGTCTGTCGGAAATGAAACGCCGCGCTTTTTACGCCGAACACATCGGCACAGTGCGCCCCGTGTTGTTCGAGCAGCACAAAAGCGCGGGACTGATGAGCGGATTTACAGACAATTATGTAAAAATTGAAATGCCGTCCGAAGCGGGACTTTTGAACACGATCGCGCCGATTTTTTTGGAACACCTCACGGTGGATGGAGAGGTTTGCGCTGCTCGCCCGGCAGACGATGTCTCCCAAGTCATTTCTTTTCGACAAGATTTACAAGATCAACAGGAATCGCCTACTTACTTATATCCTGTCGATCTTGTAAATCCTGTCGAAATTTTTTTATTAAGACCTCGTCTTGACACTCAAGGTTTCCGCAAATCATTGGTCGGTACCTCTCCCACGTAGAATTTCAGGCAATTATCGCAGAGGCATTTTTTGTCGAACTGCCGTTCCAGCGTTTCCTTTGTAGCGGGATGGAGATTGGGGAAACGCTTCCAGCAATCGTCGGCGTCGTAATTGATGTATTTCTTTTTGCAACGCGGGCATTCTTTGATAAATTCGTGTTCCTCCTGTACCCAGGCCTCGGCCACCCTGCCTCCGAGCGGAGGATTGAGTTTCCGCACGCGTACCCGGAGCGCCTGCATTTCCGTGAACTGGAATTTCATCCGTTTCACGATATTGGCCACCACCGTTTCGAGCAATTTGCGCGGCGTATCCATTTCCATGCGACATATCTGGTAAACGGATTCATAGTTTATTGTTTTTTCCACATCGTCGTCTTTGGCTGCTTTTTCTGCATTATAATTGATCACGATGTCAACAATGTATTCATTGCCAAGGGTTTTCTCGGCATCGTACAGGCCGTGCCGGGCGTGAAATCGCATTCCTTCCAAAGATATTAAGGCCATTTGTGAGAGCGGTGAGCGGATGAAAATGACTTTTAATGACTTCTAATGACACATCATTCCCCAAGCATTTCCTGAAGCAGATCCCCTTGTTCGGCTGTGTTGGCGCATTTGCCGGCCAAGGCCGTTTTCACAGAGTCCAGTTCAGCAGGTTTTAATTTTCCGAATTGCGCGATGATCGTTGCCGTACACAACCTGGCGCTGTCGTATTCCATCTGAATTGCCTTCAGGCGTTCCTGGAAAGACTCCACTGCGTTTGTGTCGGCAGCAAGTGCCGCCGCCTGTTCGTTCATGGCTGCCAACGCGCCGGTGCATTCGCAATAAGCTTTGGCGATTTTATCAAACCGGGATTCCGTCGGTGGGTTTTCACAGCCGGCAAGGAAGACAACAAGTGGAATAAGCAGGCGCATCGTGTTTTTTTCCGGGCAAAGGACAGAAAAAATTGTCATTTTGCTATAGTTTTAATTGGGCGATTTCTACACAATCTCCTGTAAATGAATTTTATGCAAGTGGGGCGAAAAATTTTTTTCTGAAAAAAATTTTTCGCCCCACTTGCATAAAATTCACTCCCGTCATTCTTTTAAACCTTCACCGTCTTCCATTTTCCCTGCCGGAACACCCACATCGCCGCCAATGCCATGCCCGATTCGGCGATGACGATGGCCCAGTAAACGCCCGTTTGGCCCCAATTCAGGTAAAGTGCCAGCAGCGCCGCGAGCGGTGTTTCCACCAGCCAGAAAAAGATGAAATTCAGGATGGTAGGCGTGCGTGTGTCGCCTGCGCCGTTGATGGCTTGCGATAAAATCATGCCCCAGCCGTAGAAAACGTAGCCGCCCGCCAAAATGCGCAGGGCAAGCGAACCGGCATGTACCGCTTCGGGCTCCTGTGTGAAAAGACGGATCAAAGACGGCGCGGCAATCAGACAAAAAGCGCCTACGATCGCCAAAAAGATCATGTTGAAAAAACCCGCCCGCCAGGCCGATTTCTCCGCCCGGTCGGGATGCCCCGCGCCGAGATTTTGACCGACGAGCGTAGCGGCAGCATTCGCCATGCCCCAGGCGGGCAATAAGGCAAATATCACGATGCGAATGGCGATGGTATAGCCTGCCGTCACTTCCTTGCTGATCTGGCCCAGGATGGAGATCATAAAAATCCAGCTGGCCGAAGCGATGAGGTATTGCCCCGTGCTGCCGGCCGACAACTTTAACAAGCTGACAATCACATCCCATTTAGGTCGCAGCATTTCCAACCGCAAGCGCACAATTTTACCCACCTGAAACAAATTCCACAGTTGGTACACCACTCCTGTGGAGCGCCCGATGGTAGTGGCAATACCCGATCCCAGTACCCCGAACGCGGGAACCGGCCCCCAGCCGAAAATGAAAAGCGGACACAACACAATATTCACGGCGTTGGCAATCCACAAAGCCCGCATCGCGGTGGCTGCGTCGCCCGCGCCGCGGAAAATGCCGTTGAGCATCCAGAGCAAAAGAATGGGCAAATTGGCCGTCAGCATGAGCCGGGTAAATTGATGGCCCGTTGCGGATACACTTTCGTCGTGCGCCATGATGCGCAGGATGTCTTCCGCGAAAAAGTAGCCCGGTACGGCGATCACTGCCGACATTACTAAGGCGATCAGAATGACCTGTGCGCCCGCTTTGGCCGCTGCATCCCGGTCGCCCTCGCCCACACGCCGCGCCACCATCGCGGTGGCTGCCGCGCTCAGGCCGATGGCAATGGAATACACCAGCGTCAGCACCGATTCGGTGAGCCCCACCGTAGCGACGGCTTCCACGCCGACTTTGGCGACGAAAAAAGCATCCACGATCGCGAACAGCGACTCCATCGCCATTTCCAGGATCATCGGAATCGAAAGCAGCACGATCGCCCGGTCGATACTCCCGCTCGTGAAGTCCTGTTCTTCGCCGTTGATGGCTTGCCGCAATACCCGGCCAATCCGTTGCGGGCGGGTTTCGAGTGTTTTTGTTTCAGACATAAGCATGAGGAAATCGCGAATCGGCACAAAGTTATTGTTTGTGCAACAAAATGTTTTGTTTTTGAAAGAAAATGTTTGGGGCGGTGTGTGTTTTGGAGAGAATGGCTGAAACGGGGAATGGGGGTGGAGAGTTCCTTTGCCGTTATGTTAAGGTTTTTTGCTGCACTTTACGTTTGCCGCTCTTTCGAACGCTCTACGTTTTTTTGTCATTCTGGAAGAATCTTCCCAATGTGCCTTCTTTGAATGTTCCAAAAAAGTGTGGCTTGGGAAGGTTCTTCCAGAATGACAAAACCGAGCGAGAGGACACCGTAGCGTGTTCTGTAGCATGTTCCGTAACGCGGACAGGTTCTTCCAGAATGACAAAACCGAGCGAGAGGACACCGTGGCTCAATTGCAGCGTAGACGGATTCTTCCTGAATGAGAAAAATTATCGCCCTTCGAACTTGGGTGGCCAATGGCCGCAAATCAAAGCGTTAAAGAACTTCCAATCAGGATTTTGTTCCTCAATGAGCGCTATTTTCTTTTCCCGCAGCCACCCCTTGATTTCTTTTTCTTGTGCGATAGCGTTGAGTACATATTGATGCCATTCGTACCAGATCAAATTGTAGCACCAGTACCGCCCGGCAAAAGTTTTAGGGTCACCCCGATTGTCATAATGTTCTTTCAATCGACCCGCAAGGTCGTTAGTCATACCGGTGTAAAGCACCGTTCGTTCCGCATTTGTGACGATATAAACCCAGAAATTGTATTCCTTTTTCATAATGTTCATATCATTATCGTTAGAACCATAAGGAATTTGTCGAAATGTATGTCAACTCTACGTTTTTGTCATTCTGGAAGAATCTTCCCAAGCAGTGCTTTTTCGGATGGTTGATGTTGGGAAGGTTCTTCCAGAATGACAAAACCGAGCGAGAGGATACCGTAGAGTATTCCGTAACTTGAGCAGATCGGCTCATTGGCGGATGACAAAAACCCTACCCCCTTTTCGGCAGACAAATCTCATGCAGCATCTTTTCCCGTACGTCCTTCGAGACGTAGTTGGCGGATTCGAGGGGATTGAGTATCAATGCTTTGGTAGAAACATCTCGTGTATTAGTTTTTCTCGGATGGGTTTGGAGACGTAGCAGCCAGAGTTTAGGCAATCCATAATCAGAAGGTTGGCAAATAAATAATTTTCGAATTTTGAAATTACTTGTTCAGTTTGAAACGACCGATTAGAGGTTTGCACATTGCCTTCAAAGACCCGAATAAGGGAGTGAACAATTGTATTGCTGATGAAATGATCGAGTAAAACGTTAGTAACGGCATCAATTTCATAGTAGATGGAACGGTCTAGGGAATGATTAAGGGCAACTGAAAGACTCAAAGCACGAGAAAAGATATTGTTACTTGCGCCGGAAAGAGACCTGGCAAAAGCATGAGCAATAATGACTATCGAGTTCTGTTGCACTACCTCTGGAAATTCATAAATTTTTGAAAGCAAACCTCTTTGTGATATCCGGAATAGAGCATCAATCTCAGGCACTTCCAACACTCTGTTCGCCTTTTTACGCATCATCAGCAGTAGCTCATCAGCATTGTCTAGCATTCCGGCTACAAGTAGGAAAACCTCCTTCCATTTTGGGTCGTACAGGTGATTCTCCAACACATTTTCTAACAGTATTATTTCCTTTTTTTCATCCAATCTATCACTTGTTTCTGCTCTTTTCCATTGATTATCAACAATATACTTCGCCGTGAAATACTCTTGGAAGGTCAAGTGTGCGAAGGAGTAAATCCCCTTTGCCCTCTCGATAAAAATGCCATGATGTGCTTCAATGGCTTTCAAAATGTCGCGGCTATTGGGTTCAAGGTCAGCAGGATTAAACCCAGGCAGATGTTGGATGTATTTTTCTATCATTTTGGCTAGCATCTGCTCTCGTATGAAATACTCGTTTTCTGAAAATGTCCCGAATGCAATATGGGCGAACATGGATTCTTTCCGTTTGATACCCAATTGTTTATATACTTCTGCCCGCCGGATGCGCCTACTGCTGTCCCATTTGGTCAGCAGGGTTTCAATGGCGCGTTCATAAAGTTCTGCACGATTGGGCGGGAAGTCGTTGCTTTCGGAGTATTCAAGACAAAGCAACGTCAGCAGCAATGGCACGGAAGCTAGTTCGCGCAGTGGCGAGTTGTTTTTTAGCCGTCCCCAGCACTCTTCAGCCACCTTCGATTCATCGTGAAACCAATTACGGATGAACGCCTCCATCTGCACCTCGTTGAAGTCGGCCATTTCCACGTCAGTAAATCGCTCGAACCAATGATTATAAGCAGCCACCCGGCAAGAGATGATGAACTGGTTAGCCGCGTACTTATCTGTAAAATTACGGATTTGCCTGATGATATCGTCTTGATTAACCTCTTGGCTTACCTCGTCTAAGCCGTCGAACAAAACGAGACATTTACCTTCGCCCAGCATTTTTTCAACGAATAGTTGTGCTTCCGAGAACCCACAGATATCGAATTGCCCAGTAATAAAATCTATAAGTGGGATTTTTTCATCAGCCCATTCGCGTAGGGTAACAAAAATAGGCAACCTCCTCCGCTCGATTTGACTATCAGAATCAAGCATTCTAAGAGTGAGAAATTTTAAATAAGTGGTTTTACCTGCTCCGGGTTTACCTAAGACGATGAATTTGTCAAGCTTGTTCACGATAATTTCTCCATCCACCGTTTTGACTTCAATGCCAAACCTGCCGCGGTCTCGGTCGAAAAACTTGGACAGTTCCTCGGGGCGAATTCCCATTCGAGATAAGATTTTTTTCAAAATATTGGCGCGGACGTAGAGGTTTTTCAATGGCACAGGTTCGCGCATACCCAGCACCTTTACAACATTGTACCGCTCGATAAGGCCGCCAACATATCTTTTGGTGGCCGCGCCAAAGAAATTACGTTCCGTAGTTTCGTCTTCATCAAAATCCGAAATCCCCTGATACGTCTTGACAATCAGATTTGTAAATAATTCTGCGGCAACTTCGATGGAGATTTGTATTTCTTTGGAAAATTCGGGCATAAGGAATGGCGATTGAATGAAATGACAAAATATGCAGCATGTTCACCCCGCCAGCGCAAAATCCTGCACCAACAACGCAGCCGGCAATTTGAGTTTCACCGACAGTTTCCGGATCATCTCGACCGACAATTTTCGCTTGCGGTTGAGCACTTCCGATACTCGGCTTTTACCCCCGATGACACCCACCAGGTCGGCCTGCCGCAGGTTCATTTCTTCCAAACGGATTTTGATGGCCTCGATGGGATCGGGTGCTTCGATAAAGTGGTGTTCGTTTTCGTAGTTTTCAATCAGGAGTGCGAGGATTTCGGCTTCATCGCCTTCGGGTGTATCGGCGGGTGCGTCGAAAATGACCTCCAGGCGAGCCAATGCGCGTTTGTAATCTTGTTCCGATTTTATTGGTTTTATGTTCATAGACAAATTTGAGCAGGCAAATTTAAAGAAATTTCTTCTAAATTTGCCCAACCAACATCTAATACAATGACCACCGTACTGAAACTTCCCATCCAATCGCTCGATGATGCAGTCCTGCGGAGCATCCGCGAGAAGTACCCGAAGGCGGTCGTGCAAATTGAGGCCGAACAGGTCACCGACGAGGATATCATGGATGAGTCTCGATTTTGGGGCATTATTGACCGGCTCGATTGGCGGCAGCGCGACCGGGCGGAGGTCGTCAAACCGGCCCTGGAATCGTTGAGCCGTTTTCCTGTGGAAAGCATTGAAGCGTTCCACGACATTATGGCTGAGAAACTGTTCGCACTTGATGCCCGGCGCTTTGCAGTGCAGTTGGGTAGCAACCGCTACACAGACAGTGGCGGCAATTACTTTTCACCGGATGACTTTTTGTACTCCCGTTGTGGCGTTGTGGCTCGTGGCAAGACCTATTATGACATGGTGCTGCAAAACCCAGCGCGGATGCCGAAGGAATTTACATTTGAGCAACTGCTTTATCTGCCCCGTCGTGCGTATGAATTGAAAACAGGTTTGGACGACTATGACCACGTTTCCGATACCTGGTACGAAACATTTAGCAATCCGAGCGGCTGGCCGGGTGTCACTTCGCTTAAAGACATAATTATTGCCTCATAGACATTTCAGGCAGGCGCAAGGCACGACAATTGGAAGATGAGTTTGTCGAATCTTTCCACAACACACATGGCCATTATCCGCTCGGCAACCCTCGCCACAAAAAGTACAAAGGGGGATAAAGCCATCCGACCAGTTTGCTGCTCCCAACCTTACCTTCGCTTTTTTGTTTTCCAAAAAACGTACGCCGGAAGTCCGTTCCGGCGATGACTTATCCAGCCGGAACGGACTTCCGGCATACGATTATGCACATCTCTGACCTCCTCCACCGCGCCCTGCGCCTCGAATGGCTCACGCCCGAAGAAGGCGTTTTCCTTTTTGAAAACGCCTCCACCGCCGAACTTATGCACATCGGCAACGCGATGCGCAAACACCACGTTCCGGGCAATACCGTGACCTGGATCATCGACCGCAACTCGAATACGACCAACGTGTGCATCGCCAACTGCAAGTTCTGCAACTTCTACCGGCGGCCCGGCCACGAAGAGTCTTACATCACGAGCATCGGGGAATACAAGCAAAAAATCGAAGAGACGTTTCGGCTCGGCGGCGAACAACTGCTGTTGCAGGGTGGCCACCACCCCGATCTGGGGCTGCGGTTTTATGCCGATTTGTTCCGCCAGTTGAAAGACTTGTACCCTAACCTGAAACTGCACGCGCTCGGCCCGCCGGAAATCGCCCACGTGGCGAAATTAGAAGGCATGAGCCACTACAACGTGTTGAAGGAACTCAAAGCCGCCGGTCTCGATTCCCTGCCCGGCGCAGGCGCCGAAATCCTGAGCGACCGCGTCAGAAGACTGATTTCCAAAGGCAAATGCGGCGGCGAAGAATGGCTGAATGTAATGCGGGCGGCCCACCAACTGCGGCTCACGACTTCCGCCACCATGATGTTCGGCCACATCGAAACGAACCTGGAACGTATGGAGCATTTCGCAGCCATCCGTCAGGTACAGTCGGAAAAACCGGAAGACGCAAAGGGTTTTCTGGCATTTATCCCCTGGCCGTTCCAGGACGAGGATACGATCCTGAAAAAACTCAAACGCGCCCGCAACGCCGTCACGGGCGACGAATACGTGCGTATGATCGCCATGAGCCGCATCATGCTGCCCAATGTGGTGAACATACAGGCATCGTGGCTGACGGTGGGCAAACAAGTCGCGCAGGTCTGTCTGCATTCGGGCGCCAATGACTTCGGCAGCATCATGATCGAAGAAAACGTGGTGTCGGCAGCCGGCGCGCGGTTCCGCTTCACGGCAGACGGCATTCAGCAGGCGATTAAAGAGGCGGGTTTTGTGCCGCAGTTGCGGAATCAGCAGTATGAATTCCGGGAATTGCCCCGGAACATGGCGCAGCAGGAATTGGACCGGGTGGCGATGGTCGTGGATTGAGAAAAAAGTTTGATTGACGAATGACGATTACATGAAATACGAATGACGATGTTTCCTCGCGTTTCCCTCAATTTCAGGAGCAACGCCTCACATCGAATTTCGTATTTCATGTAATCGGCATTCGGCATTCAAAAGACATTATTTAGGCTTCACCAAATACTCCACCGCCAAACGATACCCTTCCAGCCCCAACCCTACAATGCTCCCCACACATTTTGCCGCTATATAGGAATGATGCCGAAAGACCTCGCGTTGATGTACGTTGCTGATGTGTACTTCGATGACAGGCGCCGTGATCGCCCCAACCGCGTCGGCTAAAGCAATAGAGGTGTGGGTGAGCGCCCCGGCATTGAGCACGATGCCATGCACTGAAAAGCCCGTCTGATGGAGCTTATCGAGCAATGCGCCTTCGTGGTTGCTTTGAAAATATTCCAACTCCACTTCCGGAAAATCTTTGGTCAATTTGGCAAAAAAATCTTCAAAGGTGCGGCTTCCGTAAATCTCCGGTTCGCGTTTGCCCAACAAGTTAAGATTAGGGCCGTTGATGATGAGAATTTTCATAAGCGTAAAAGTTTCCCTAAATTTGGATGGTTTTTCAAACTCAAAGCTATGAGAAATATCTTATTCCGCATTTTGTCTTTTGCACTGTGCCTTTTTCCGATTGCCGTTTCGGCGCAATCGATGTTTGTCTCCGAAGGTATCCCCATCCGCAACGACTATGGATACGAGCTCATCGGGCGGTTGCGCGACCGCATTTTGTTGTTTCGCGACAAATTTGAAGATTTCGAGGTGCAGGCATTCGACAACCAGATGCGCCTGTCGTGGACGAGCGGCATGGAAGACCTGGATAAAAAAGGCGTTCAGATCATTTCCGTAGTCGGCGGCAAAAACGATTTTTCCGTCATCCACAAATTGAAGCGGCGCAACCGCTCGGTGCTGCGCATCCACAAATACGACCCCGGCGCCAACCTGATCGACAGCATGACCGTGAAAGACTACGGCGACCGCGTGTTTACAACGCCTGTTTTGGACATCGTGCGGAGCGACGATAAAAACTGTTTTGTCGTATTCAATACTTCGGAACGCAACAAATTGGAACTCACCTGTTTCCGCCTGGATAAGATGCAATTGCTGTGGGATAAGACAGTGACGGTCGACGACCAGTTTTACGAGTCCGGCCTGAAGGCAATGGCGTTGAGCAACAACGGTGATTTCTTCCTGGTGAACGAGAGAAACAACCGCCGCTCAAAAATCGATGCGCACGAGTTACTCATCCTGCGCACCTCCGGCACCAATGAAGAACTCAGTCACATACCGCTCGGCGAGTATATGACCAACGATATGCGCTTTATCTACGACAATCAAAATCACCGGCTTGTAGCGGCGGGATTGTACGCCGACAAAAACCGCGATCGTGCCAACGGCGTTTTTTATTTTTCCGTAAAACCGGGTGATACGACCGGTCATGTGCTTCGTTACGAACCGTTCGACGATAAATTTATTTCCGTACTCCGGCAAAAAGACGTGTCGGACGATACCAAAGGGGTGGAGGATGCCGACGTCAAACAGCTGGTGTTGCGTCAGGACGGAGGTGTTGTCCTCGTAGTAGAGCGCCAGCACGAAATCCAGCGCGGCTCCGCGGCCGGGCGCGGCTTTTGGCGCGAAGGCATGCGTATGGTGGTCGATTTCTACTACGACGACTTGCTCATCATCGCCATTCACCCCGACGGACGTTCGCACTGGAAAACCGTGTTGCACAAAAAACAGTATTCCCAGGACGACGAAGGCACTTTTTCGTCTTACTTTCTTGTACGCGGCTCCGATAGATTGCGCGTACTGTTCAATGACGAAATCAAATACGAAAACACGTGCAGCGAGTATGTGATCGCACCCGACGGCGATTTTGACCGCAACAGCCTTGCTAATACCCTGGGCCAAAACCTGCGCCTTCGATTCCGCGATGCCCTGCAACTCAGTACCGGCGAGTGCCTTATTCCTTCTGAGTTCAGGAATAAGTTGAAGTTGGTATTGTTGAGGTTTCAATAAATAAGGGGTACTGCATAATTTGCAATTACAGTTTACAACTTGCATTTATTACCCCATTTTCTCACCCACCTCTGAACACACCCAACACCTGCTCTGCTGCTGCAAAAGGCGACATTCGGCCAGACATCACTTCCGGTTCGAGGGCTGCTAATGTTGCCCGGACGGCCGGGTTGTTGAAAAAGGTGGCTTGCAGCCCGGCGAGCAATGCTTCCTGCAGCCAGTAACCCGCCTGTTGCCGCCGGTTTTCGTGGAAAAAACCGTTGGCGAGCGTGTGCAATTTGAATTCCTGAATAGTTTGCCAGATTTCGGCGACACCGCTTCCCTGTTCGGCACTGCAAGCCAGCACTTTGGGCGTCCACCCACTTGGTTTGGGAGGCAGCAGGTGTGTCGCATTGAGGTAGTGCGCCCGCGCCTGGTTCGCTAATTTGACCCGGTCGCCGTCGGCTTTGTTCACCGCCAGGATATCGGCCATTTCGACGATGCCGCGTTTGATGCCCTGGAGTTCGTCGCCGGCGCCGGGCAGCAGCAGGAGCAGGAATACGTCGGTCATGCTGTGCGCGGCTATTTCCGACTGCCCCACCCCCACCGTTTCGATGATGACGGTATCATAGCCGGCTGCTTCCACCAGCAAGATCGTCTCGCGTGTTTTACGCGCCACCCCGCCCAGCGACTCGCCTGAAGGCGAGGGCCGGATAAAGGCCAGTTCATTGGTCGAGAGCCGCTCCATCCGCGTTTTATCGCCAAGGATACTGCCCTTGCTCACCGAACTCGTCGGGTCGATGGCCAGCACCGCCACCCGCTGTTCCTGTGCCGTCAACATCGTGCCGAGCGCTTCGATAAAAGTGCTTTTGCCTGCGCCCGGTGCGCCGGTAACGGCGATGCGGATGGAAGAGGAGATTAGAGATTGGGGATTGGGGATTGGGGATTGGAGCAGGTGTGCAATGACCTCCCGGGCGAGCGCCTGGTGCTCGGGCCGGGTGCTTTCCACCAGCGTGATGGCCTGCCCCAATACCACGCGGTTGCCGGCGCGGATGCCTTGTACGAATTCATCTACAGTGAGAAGTGAACGGCGCATGGGGCGAAGTTAGAGAACCTGACGCATAGTGAGGGGGTGACATAGGTAGCCTTCACAATTGAGACGCCATAGGTTGTTTCGTTCCACCCGGGCAAACCTTCCAGGTTTTCAAAACCTGGAAGGTTTCGGGCAGCGCAACAAACATAATTTGGAAACGCTTTCAAAACAGTATCTATAATACAACATCGCCACATCAACCCTTCTATAGCAGGAAGGATTTGTGACAATAAGGTGAACGGTGCAATTAAATTCCGCTAACAACATTTTACATAGTATTTTAACTAACCTTCAAACAATTAATAATCAAGTATTTAATTGTTAATTAACCCTAACAACTTATACGCGAAGGTTAAACTGAGTTAAACCCGCCGAACCCGCCTGGGCAGCTATTGACAATACGCTTCGCCGCTCCGAACCTTGCAGCAAAATTTACCCGTTATGCTGAAACCTAATTTTCTTATCGCCCTTTGCGCGCTCTCTTTAGGCGCTTGCCGCACGCTCCAAATGCATGATTTTCACCAGGAAAATCAACTCAAAGAACCCTTGCCGCCCCTGACTTTAAAAGTACACGCCGAAAGTTTTGCCGGCCATTTTGCCGCTGAAATGTTTGAGGAGGGGGTTCAGACAGGTACCGTTTACGGGGAACCCTGGATTCCCAATCCATTCTCCGTTTACACTCAAGTTGGCGAACCGATGCGCGATGTTTTTACCGTGTTGGGCAACGAACTGAACGACAACACCATCCAAAAGGCCGGTAAAAAATATGGTCAGGCGCGGTTCAAACTGGTTTATTACGACCGCACCCAACCGGGCTGGGGTTGGGCCATTCCCTCTACCCTGACACTCGGTGCGGCCAACTTGTTCGGTATGCCTGCAACGAAAATTCAATCCAACCTCGAATTGCAGATGGAAATCCTCGACGCCGCCAACAACGTCATTGCGCAATACCGCGCACCCGGCAGCGGAAAAGCGACGGTCGCTATGTATCACGGCTACACCGGGTTCGATGCAAAACGCAAAGCAAATCTGCTCGCCCTGCAGGAAGCCATGCGCAGCATCCGGCAACAAATGGAACCTGATCTGGCCAAAATCAACGCGGACTTACAAGGCTCCGGCCCGGCGAAAGCGCCATTGAACAAATAGACATTGCAACCCCTCCGAGCCATTTTTCGTCAACATAGAACCATGACGCAAAGCAGCGTCCGATGCCTGTTCAAAAATCCGCAGTTTCCGGTGCGCGGGGGTGTCGGCGCTGCTTTTTTTGTTGAGAGGTTGAGAAGAGTTGAGGGGTTGAGAAGTTGAGGTTGAGTCAACTCGGCTCAACTTCTCAACCCTCTCAACCCCTCAACTCTTCTCAACCATCTAACCCCGCTGTTGTTTCTACGGTTCGTAAACAAACGATCGTTTTGCACATGAAACACCTGTTTCCCATATTTGTACTGATAACCACTTTTTTAGCCTGCCAAAACGAGCCTAAAACCGATGCCGGCGCGAATAGTGCCGGGCGCGCATCGCAGACCGAAACCAAACCGGCGCTGGCTGTTCGCAAAAACATCATCTTTTTTGGCAACAGCCTCACGGCTGCCTACCAACTCTCACCCGAACAGGGTTTTACGCACCTGATTCAGTTGAAAATCGACTCGCTTGGCCTGCCGTACACCTGTGTCAACGCCGGACTCAGCGGCGAAACGACCGCCGACGGGGTGCACCGCATCGACTGGGTGTTGCAGCAGGAGGTCGACATATTTGTACTCGAACTCGGCGGTAACGACGTTTTGCGCGGACTCCCGCTCGCCGAGTCGAAAAAGAACCTCCAAATCATAATCGATAAAGTGAAAGCGAAGAACCCGGATTGCAAAATCGTCATCGCGGGCATGATGGCGCCGCCCAACTTCGGCTCTTATGCAAAGGAATTTCAGCAAATATTTCCGGCCATTGCAAAAAAGAATAAGGCAGCGCTCATTCCTTTCCTGCTCGACGGGGTGGGCGGCGACCCGAAACTCAACCTGCCCGACGGCATACACCCGACCGCAGAAGGCCACAAGATTCTGGCAGAAACGGTCTGGAACACTTTGAAACCGCTTTTGTAAGTTGATTGTAATATCAAAAGTCATTAAAAGGAGTCATTAATAGCATTTTCGCTTTTAAAAATTACTTTTAATGACCCTTAATGACAAACTAGAACAACTCCCCCTGCTCCGCAAACCGTACCGGGTTTTCGTGCCGGAGCAACAGCATTTTTGTATCCAGTCCGTAAAAATAGCCGCGCAGTTCTCCTCCTTTTCCGATCACCCGGTGACAGGGTACCACAATGGCTGTGGGGTTGGAGCGGTTGGCCAATCCCACAGCACGCACTGCCGAAGGGTTGCCTATTTTTTGGGCAATATCAGAATAGGAAGTCGTCGTGCCGAAGGGAATCCGGAGCAATTCTTCCCAAACCTGCCGCTGGAATTCCGGCTGGCCGCTCCAGTCCAACTTCAGGTCGAACACCTTGCGTTGACCCGCGAAATATTCCTCCAATTGGCGGCGGCAAACGACGACCGGGTGATCCTCGGGCAAATCAGCCGCAGATTCGCCCGGTTTTTCGCAAAAATGTACCGTGCGGACGCCGAGTTCGCTACCGCTGATCTCAAACCAGCCAATCGGGGTGGAGAGGTAGGTTTTGATGTACATAGAAAAAATGGTTTCTGGTTGAAAGGTTACTGGTTATGTCATTCATGAAGCCACTTTGTCTTGTCGGCCAAATTGCCCAATTGTTCCCAGGTAAGCAGAATATCTGCCGGGCCCACAGCGTGCGATGCCACTTCGTAATCGTTGTAGGCAAACAAAATGCCTTGCGGTACTACGCCAACATTGGCAGGAAACGGCAGGCTTTTGCCGGATAACAACAATTTTGAAATGTCGTCATGGGCCTGCAACTGTTTGGCTTCTTTGTAGGCTTTCTCCAGCATGGGTAACACTGCAGCGGTGTCTTTCACCAGGTCGGCGATTTTCAATTCGTGGCCATCCCTTTTCAAATCGAACGACATAAGCGCGGAGGCGGTATTCGGGTGCGCGCCGCCGGTGAAGGCGAAAAAGTCGATCCGCGTAGTCATTATTTTGGGATTGTTCAGCAATACATTGCTGGTCATCTGCATCGTCTGGCTGAATGTCTGGCCGGGCACATCCCGCTTCAACTGAATGAATTGTTCGACAAAATTGAGCCCGACGGAGTCCAGCGCCAAATCGAACTGCCCATCTGTATTGCCGCCCAAAACAGCCAGTGTGCGTTTCTGAACGAGCGTTTTGACGGTTGCCGCCAACGGCGCATTGTTGCCCGTCACATTCAGATAGTGAATAATAAAATCGGCGCATTGCTCGTCGTTCACACAATAGTGTTTGGCTGCTTTGCGAAGTTCATATTTCAGGGTGTCCGTCGAAACAGTGCCGGCGCTGCCGGTCTCTCCGGTATTTTTTGGTTTGCAGGCAAAAAGGGACAGGATAATAATTGCAGAAAGAGGAAAAACGAGTTGATTTTTCATATTTGTGGTGAAGCGGGCACAATAATAGAAAGAAATTTAGGGAACAAAACTACTGAAATGTCACCAATATACATCAAGCCGTGAATTGTCATTCCGGCAATTCACCTGCCGACTGTTTTTCGAACAATTCGGCATAGTAGCCGCCCCGGGCCAGCAAGGTTTCATGCGTGCCTTCTTCCGAAATCCGGTGGTTGTCGAGCACGATGATTTTGTCAAACTGCAACATGGCGTAGATGCGGTGGGTGATGATGATCGCCGTTTTGTCGGCCAGCGCATTGTCTAAGTAACCAAGTATCTGACTTTCCGTATTCGTATCCACGGCTGAAAGGCAGTCGTCGAGCAGCACGACGTCGGGTTGTTTGGCGAAGGCGCGGGCGATGCTCACCCGCTGTTTCTGACCGCCCGAGAGGGTGACGCCGCGTTCGCCCACCATCGTATCGTAACCTTCGGGCAAATCCACGATATCGTTGTGGACTGCCGCGCTTTTTGCAAAAAATGCCGCTTCGTCGCGGGTGAGTCCTTCTTTTCCAAACGCTATGTTGCCGTACACCGTGTCGGAGAACAGGAACACGTCCTGCGGCACATACCCCATGCGGCGGCGCAGGTGGTAGAGGTCGTGCTCGCGGATGTCTTTGCCGTCGATCAGGATGCGGCCTTCGGTCACGTCGTACATGCGCACCAGCAGGTCGGCGATGGTCGTTTTGCCGCTGCCCGTGCGCCCGATGATGGCTAATTTTTGTCCCGGCAGTATCTCGAACGACACGTTGTCGAGGGCTTTAATGCCGGTATCGGGATAAACGAAGGTGACGTTTTCGAAGCGGATGTGGCCTTGCAATACGGTTGACGGTGGACGATGGACGGTCGACGGCACGTCACTTACACTTAGCTTACCGGCAGAAGCCATATTGTTATTCGTCGACTGTCGACCGTCCTCCGTCCTCCGTCCTCCGTCCTCCGGATTGATGATCGTTGGTTGGGTATTCAAAAACTCATTGATCCGCTTTTGGGAAGCCGCGGCTTGTTGGGTCAGCGAGGCGATCCAACCGATGGCGGTGACCGGCCAGGTGAGCATGTTGATATAGATGACGAATTCGGCGATGTTGCCCGCTGTGACTTTCGACGGGTCGCCGATCGGCAATGCGGCCGTCTCGACCACCAGCAAGCCGCCCACGTAGACCGTGATGATGGTACTCACGCCGATCATCAGCGCCATGAGCGGGAAAAAGAATGCGTCGATCCGGATGAGTTTCAACGATTTCTGGCGATATTCCTCGCTTTGATCGGCAAACCAGCGCCCCATTGCTTTTTCCTGCACGTAACTTTTCACCACGCGGATGCCGCTGTACACTTCCTGGGCCGTGCTGGTGAGCACGGCTAATTGCTGCTGGATTTTTTCGCTGCGGCGGTTGATGAGTGTGCTGACCCAATAGATCGAAATGCTCAGGAAGGGCAGCGGCAGCAGCGACCACAGGGTGAGTTCGAGGCTCACGTTGAGCATCGCGGAGATGGTCAGAATGAACAGGAAGATCAGATCGAGGCCGTAGAGAATGGTGGGGCCGAGGAACATCCGCACTTTCGAAACGTCCTCCGATACCCGCGACATCATATCGCCGGTGCTGTTGCGTTTGTAAAAAGCGATGTCGAGCCGCTCGTAGTGTCCGAAAATCTCCTTGCGCATGTCGTACTCGATGAGGCGGCTTACCACGATGATCGTCTGGCGCATAAAAAACATAAACAGCCCCATGAGCAGCGCCAGCCCGATGACAGCCAGGCCGAACCACGCGATTTTGGCGCTCAATTCGCTCATCGCCTCCGGGTGCGCCCCGATGCCGCCGTGTTCTTTATAAAAAGCGACGCGTTCGACCACCGTATCCAGCGCATTGCCGATGACTTGCGGCTGCCACACCCGGAACCAGTTGGCCAGACCCACGAACAGGATGCCGAGCGACAAACGCCCGCGGTATTTCCAGAAAAATTTATTGAGATATGCGAGTTGCTTCATGTGGAAGGCAGAATGAAAAGGCAATGGGAATTTGAGGAGGGTAGAACACGAAAATTGGGGAAGGGTTCGGGTTGGGGGTGCAAAAATAGGGAGGGATGGGCAGTGCAAACGCATCAAAATTTGACATCCGGGTATTTTGATTGCCGGTTGCCCTGGGAGGAATGGGAGTTTTTAAAAGCGTTTCCAAATTACATTTGTTGCATTGCCCGAAACCTTCCAGGTTTTCAAAACCTGGAAGGTTTGCCCGGGAGCAACGAAACAATCTATGGTTTCGCAATGGTGAAATCTTCTTATGGTACAGTCTCATGGGCTAACCGGCTTCATCCCAACACAAGACAAGGTCAAATTCATTCGCTCCGCAGCGACTGCACCGGATTCGCCAACGCCGCCTTCGCACTCTGAAAACTCACCGTCAGAAACGCCACTGTTACCGCCACTGCGCCTGCTGCTGCGAACATCCACCACTGCAATTCGATACGGTAAGCGAAATCAGAAAGCCATTGATTCATCGCCCAATATGCCGGCGGTGAGGCAATGACAATGGCGATGACAACCAATTTCAAAAAATCCTTCGCCAGCAGTCCTGTAATGCCGGCCACGCTCGCTCCCAGCACTTTGCGGATGCCGATCTCTTTGCGTCGCCGTTCGGCAGCGAAGGTGGCGAGCCCGAACAAACCCAAACAAGCGATAAAAATCGCTCCGGCCGCCGAAGCGCTCAGGATGCTTTGCCGCCGCACATCGTCGCGGTAGAACAGCGCCCATTGTTCGTCCAGAAAATGCCACTCGAACGTATGTCCGGGGTCGGTTGCCCGGAGCACGGTTTCGAGGTGGGGTAACACCTGTCGGGCATCGGAAGCGGCCAGCCGCACGGTGAAATAGTCAATGGAATGAATGGGATTGCGGCGGTTGGCCAGCACCAAAGGGGCGATTTTTTCACGCAACGTGCGGAAATGAAAATCGCGTACGATGCCCACCACCTGCGCTTTGAATGGCTGATCAAAGGGTTCCTGCGCGCCTGAAAATGAGGCAGACGGGATTTCCACCCACTGCCCCGAAGGTTCGGCGATGCCAAGCATGGCAGCAGCGCTTTCATTGAGCAGCACGGCGGCTGAGTCGGTGATGTTGGGTACAAAATTCCGGCCCGACAGCAACGGCACATCGTAGGTTTTTATAAAATCTTCGTCCGCACCGATCAGCCAGGCGGTCTTCGTTTCGGCATTGGCGTCCGTGCCTTCCCGGCGGACGACCACGCTTGGCAGGTTTTTCCACTCGCCCGGCACCCGGGAAGTGACGCTCACCGCTTCGACACCCGGAATCTGGGCGTAACCCGCTTTGATCGTTTCAAAATCGCGCCGCACCTTGCCGCTGTTGATATCCACCACCACCAATTGGTCGCGGGTATATCCGAGGTCTTTGTGTTCCAGATACTGCATCTGACGCCATACCACGCCGGTGGCGATAATGAGCAGGGCGGACAGGCCGAATTGCGCCACCACAAGGGCTTTGCGCAGCGAAAACTCCCGGCGGCTGCCGGGTAGCACGTTTTTGAACAATATGGCGGGACGCAGGCGCGCGAGGTAGAATGCCGGATACAGCCCTGCCAGCAAACCCACCAACAGGGCTGTACCGACGGCGCCTGCCCAGATAAACGGGTCGGTGGAAGCATTGAGTATCAGGGCTTTCCCCGTAAATTCGTTGAATGCCGGCAACACGAGTTGAAGCAAGCCAACGGCCAATACAAACGCGCCGCCAACCAGCAGATACGTTTCGGTTAGAAACTGCCCGATCATGTGTCGCTGTCCGGCGCCCACAACTTTGCGCACACCCACTTCCTTGCCCCGCCCGGCAGCGCGCGCGGTGGTCAGGTTGATATAATTGATGCAGGCGATGCCGAGCAAAAACAAGGCGACCAGCGACAACACGGTTACATAAACGGGGTTCGCCAAGCGGTCGCTCAATCCTTCGATACCCGTTCCTTTGAAATGGATATCGAGCATCGGCAACAGGCTGTAGCGGCGTTGGGCCGTTTGATCCGGCGGCGTATTGGCAGCGACAAGCGCATTGATTTTTGCCTCCACCGACGCCGGGGCGGCATCCGGCTGCAGTAAAAACCAGGTCGGGAAATTGTTGGACGTCCAGTCGCTTTCGCGGGCCCGTTTCATAAAATTGGTGTCGTCGTAGGAAGAAGTCGAAACCGCAACGTCGAAATAGATGCTGGAGCTTTTGGGGAAATCTTCGAGCACGCCCGTCACCGTCACCGGTTGTCGGAATTGTTCGATGGTCAGCGGTTTTCCCAAAACCTGGTCGGTGCCGAACAAACGCCGGGCAAACTCGCGGCTCAATACCACCGAAAACGGTGCGACAAATGCTGTGTTCCGGTCGCCGGCAATCCACTTAAAATCAAAGACTTGCCCGAACGAAGCATCCGCGTGCCAGATCCGTTCGTGAAACGCCTGTTTCGGGTCGCTCACATAGACGTTCGATCGCGACGTTAGTCCCAGCTTTACCACGCCTGCGATTTCCGGTAAATCCTGTTTGCCGCGTTCGGCTGCCAGGTACGAGGTGGCTGCCACACGCGCCGTTTTGCCGTCGGCATCCGTTTTTTCTTCCACCAGTCTGAAAATGCGGCCGGCCTGGCGGTGCATGGCATCGAAACGCAATTCGTCGGCGATGTACAAACCGAGCAGTAAAAAGCCGGCAAACCCAACGGTCAGCCCGGCAAGATTGAGCGCGGTGTAAAGTCTGTTGCGGCGAAAGTTGCGAAGGGCGGTTTGAATAAAATTTTGCAGCATGGTGGATGTAAACCTTCCCTTTTGTACCCTTTGAAAATCCCTTTTAAGAACCTGAAATAAGGATGATTCCGGTGGGATTTTCAAAGGGTACAAAAGGGAAGGTTGTTGGTTTTGAAACATGAACTAAGCATCTTGCCCCATACCCCGTGCCGAAATGTTGAGTGTTTGATTATCAGATTTTTAGAAACGGGAAAGTCGGAGCGGTTTGTTCGGTATCGGACGGCGGGTGTGCGGGAACGAACGGGACCTGCATCGGGATGAAGCCGCAGCAATTCCCGGTTGATAAGAGGTGGGGTTGTGTCATAAGGCATTTCAGAGATTTTTGTCAAAAACTATGTTTGGTTTATTTGTCGCAATAATCCTATTATAAGGTTTTCAAAACCTTATAGGATTCTATACCGGATTGTTTTTGAGATTTCACCCACTTCCCGCCTCGCGGGTCAGGCGCTGCGTCGTGGATGACACCTCAAAAACCGGAAATCAATATGCAAAGTGACGAAAATCATTGAATGCCCTTGCATCGACACGGACATTTGTCAAAAAAATTCGACTTTTTTTACCAAATCTGATGAATCAAAAACTGGATTACAACAAACTCATTTCGCTCGGCGCAGTAGTGGCGCTGATCGGCTACATCATGTCGGGCCCGGTTGCGTTTTTGATCGTGCGTTTATGGAAACCGCAACCGGCATGGGTTTCACCGGCCGTATTTGCAGAAAATTACAGCGCGATCCAGGATTTGCCTTATTACTTCGGGTTTCTGTTGATCGGGGGCATGTTGATGCTGGTTGCCGGTCATTATCTGAATTTCAAAGAAGACGACGCGGTAAAGAAATTTCATTTATTGGTTGCTTTGGGCTGGACGATTGTTTTTTGCACGCTTATTTCTTTCAACTATATCTGTCAGACCACTTTCATCCGCAATCTCGCGTTGCACTACAAACCGGAGCACGATGCTGCCATTGCTGCATTTTCTATGTCGAATCCGCTGTCGTTTTGCTGGGCGAATGAAATGTGGGGCTATGCATTTCTGGGCATCGCCACTTTGCTGATGGCAGGGTACTATCGCGATAGAAATGAAGTTATTCGCCTATTACTCATCGCAAATGGTATCGTGAGCGCAGGAAGTGCCATCTGGACAATTATAGATATAAATTGGGTGATGACAACCATAGGACTCATCGCTTATTTCGCATGGAACGTACTGATGATCGTCATGATGATTTTGATATACCGGGATTCAAAAAAACAGATTGTTCTATGAAAACAACTATATTTCTACTCTTGGTTATATTCCACGGGCTGATCCACCTGCTCGGTTTTGTCAAAGCATTCAACCTCGCTGCAGTGAATCAACTGAGTCATAACATCCCGAAAACCGCCGGCATACTATGGCTGGCTGCAGCAATATTATTTATTGCAACAGCCATTTTATATTTTCTGAAACAGGATTGGTGGTGGCTGCCCGCTGCATTGGCCATTCTGTTGTCTCAATATCTGATTATTACTAATTGGCACGATGCAAAATTCGGTACGCTTGCCAATGTACTGATCCTGTTCGTCGCAATCGCCGGATACGGAACCTGGCATTTCAGCGGAATCTATAAAAATGAGGTTGTCGCGGGCTTGAAGCAGACCGCGACGGTTCCCGATTCCCCGTTGACCGAAGCCGACTTGCAGCCTTTGCCGGAGCCGGTAAAAAAATATCTTCGTTACACCGGCGCAGTGGGCAAACCGAAAGTCAACAGTTTCAAAGTTGAATTCGCTGGACAGATCAGGAAGGACGAACAATCCGAATGGATGCCGTTTACCTCGGAACAATACAATTTTTTGGACGCTTCCACCCGGCTGTTTTTTATGAAAGCGACGATGAAACACCTGCCGGTGGCGGGTTTTCATTCCTTCAAAAACGGCGACGCGTTTATGGACATCCGCTTGTTTTCCCTGTTCAAAGTACAATACCGGACCGGGCCCGAAATGGGCGCGGCGGAAACCGTGACTTTCTTCAATGATATGTGTTGTATGGCGCCTGCGACCCTGACAGACAAGCGAATAACGTGGATAGAAACGGACGGCAACAACGTGAAAGCGGCATTTACGAACAACGGCATCACTATCACCGCGTGGTTACATTTTAACGACCGTGGAGAACTGACCAATTTTATCTCCGACGACCGATATGCGGTGGCTGAAAACAATACGATGAAAAAAACACGCTGGGCAACGCCGATGAAAGATTACAAGGACATCGACGGGCGCCGGCTCCCGGGTTATGCTGATGCGATTTACACTTACCCGGATGGGGATTTGTGTTATGGGAATTTTTGGGTTGTGAATGTGGAATATAATTGCAGGTAGATTTACTCACTCCGCAATGACTTCACCGGGTTCGACAGCGCCGCCTTCACAGTCTGAAAACTCACCGTCAGCAGCGTAATCGCCAGGGCGCCCAGACCGGACAAGGCGAAAACCCACCAGGGCATTTCGGTGCGGTATTCATAGTTCATCAGCCAGTCATTCATAAAAAACCAGGCAACGGGCGCGGCAATGAAAAACGCGATAATCACCAGCGCCACAAAGTCTTTAGAGAGCAAACTCCATACGTTGAGCACGCCGGCGCCCAACACTTTGCGTACACCGATTTCTTTCGTGCGTTGTTCGGCAACAAAACTGGCGAGGCCGAAAATGCCCAGCAAACTGATAAACACAGCCATGATGGAAAAAGCGACGGTGAGTTTGGCCACCCGCTCTTCCCGCCAGAATTTAAGGCCAAATTCCGCATCGATAAATTTGAAATTGAAACTTCCGCCCGGATCGTATTTTTCAAACACTGCCTTCACTTTTTCGATGGCCGCCGCAGCGCTCAACACCGGGTTCAGGCGAATGCTGATAAAGGGCATGTTGGCTTTCCGCATCGTGAAAATGGTAGGTTTGACGGGTTCGTAAGGCGAATCCATGACAAAGTCTTTGGCGACCCCGACAACGAGGTAGTTTTTTCCTTCAAATTGGATCATTTCATTGACGGGTTCTTTGAACCCCATCAGTTTTACCGCGGACTCATTCAATATGATAGCAGAAGAATCCATCGAAAACGCCCTTGAAAAATCTCTGCCTTGCGCGATTTCCCAACCGATGGTTTTGCCGAATTCGGGCGTCACCCGCAGCGTAATAAGATCTTCCGGGAGGTTGGCGGGCTTGCCTTTCCATTGAAAACCGGAACTGGTGTTCCAAAACTCCGTCACCGGGCCGCTCGACTCCGCCATTTCCACCACTGCGCCTGAGTCGTGCAGGTCTTGCCGCATGGCAAAAAAATGCCCGACCAGATTGGGCGACTGCTTCCGGATCTGGATCAAACAGGAGGATTCATACCCGATGGGACGGTCTTTGGCGTATTGAATTTGTCGCGAAATAACAACGGTGGAAATGATAAGCGTGACGGATACGGCGAATTGAAAAACCACCAGGACTTTTCTGGAAAACACTTCTCTGTAACCCGATTTGAATCGCCCTTTCAAGACGCTGACGGGATTGAAAGAAGACAAATACAGCGCCGGGTAACTTCCTGCTATCAAACCGGTTATGAGTAAAAAAACGAGCAAGGGAAGGTAGAAAACGGGATTGGCCCAGGCAAACGCCAGTTGTTTTTCGGCAATCCGGTTGAACCAGGGCAATGCCAATTGCGCTGCCAATACACCAACGATGCCGGCAAAAAATACGACCAAAAATGTTTCGATATAAAATTGTTTGATCAACTGTCCGCGCATGGAACCGACGGATTTCCGGATACCGATTTCTTTGGCTCTTTTTTCAGAACGCGCGGTGCTCAGATTCATAAAATTGATGGCCGCCAGCAGCAAAACAAACATGCCGGTCAGGCCGAAAACCCACAAGGTTTGCAGCCCCGTGCCGACCAGTTTTCCATTCTTAAATTCCGGGAATAAATGCCAGTCGGACATGGCATACAGAAAAAGTTCGGGTTTCGATTCGTCTTTCGTATGCTCAAAAGCGAGGTTTTTGATACCCGCCGATGCCAGTTCCATATCGACGTATGGCGCTACTTTGACATAAATGGGAAAGGAGTTTTCCTGCCAATCTGATATAGATTCTTTAACCCATGCCTCCATGTTGGCGAAAGCATCGAACGACGCATAAAAATTGACATTCCTGAAAGTGGAGTTATTGGGTATTTTTCTGTAAACGCCCGCAATTTTCAGATCGATTTTATTGTCGATCCGGATGATTTTTTCCAGCGGATCGTCATCTCCGAACAAACTTTTGGCAACGGATTCGGATATCAAAATGGACGTGGGATCGAGCGGAAACACGACCGAACCTTTTACAATGTTCAGGTCCAAAATCTCCTGCCCGCCCGGTTCCATAAAATATCCGCGTTTGATCACGCTTGTTTCCTTGTATTGGAGCGTCCGTTCGCCGCCATACGAGGATACCACCACTTCGTCGAAGTAGTTGCCGTACGTTTCTCTCAACTTCGCAGCCAACGGCACACTGTTGGAGGTCTCCGTGTTGACGGCGCCGTTGTACGTCCTGTTTTTTTGCAGCAGTGCGATCCGGTCGAAGTCTTTGTTGTACCGGTTGTACGAAATTTCGTCATACACCCACAAGCCGATCAGCAGGCCCACCGCGATACCGGCGGCTAAACCTATGACATTCAGGGCGGAGTACAACTTGTTGTTCCAAAGGGCGCGCAAGGCGATTTTCAGATAATTTTGGATCATACCTGGAAGGAGGCTGTGTGACAAGGTTTTTTTTGACAGGTTAACAGGATTTACAGGATTTTTAGAGTGGTAGTTTGAAAAAATCCTGTAAATCCTGTAAATCCTGTAAATCCTGTCGAAAAATATTTTTTATCAAAAAACCTTGTCAGCCGATTGGGAACATGATCCTTCGCATTTTAAATGAAATGTGTCTTCGGCGAAATCAGTCACTGTTACATCACTCGCTCCGCAGCGACTTTATCCGCGAGAAATCGGGACTTATTCGCTTTTAAGCGAACGCGCCGGGTTCGCCAGCGCCGCCTTCACACTCTGAAAACCCACCGTCAGAACTGCGACCGCCACGGCTCCCGCCCCTGCCACGGCAAGCATCCACCATTGCAAATCAATGTGATAGGCAAAATCGGTCAGCCACTGATCCATGCCCCAATACGCGACGGGAGATGCAAGGACGATGGCTGCGACGACCAATTTCAAAAAATCTTTTGCTAACAGACCCGTGATGCCCGCGACCGACGCGCCGAGCACTTTTCGGATGCCGATTTCCTTCGTCCGCTGCTCCGCCGTGAACATGGACAAACCGAACAGACCGAGACACGAAATCAAAATCGCCAGCCCTGCGAAATACCGGGACAGCTGCGAAATCCGCCGCTCCGAAACGTATTGGGCCTGGTAAGTCTCGTCCAGAAACTTGAAATTGAAGTCGAAACCGGGGTTGAATTTTTTGTAAAAACTGCCCAGCCGTTCAAGCGTCGCCTTTTCCTCGCCTGCTTTGATTTTGACCATGACCGTCGAAGTCTGGTCGGGAGCAAAAAAGAATACCATCGGCGCAATAGGTTCGTGCAGCGAAGAGAGATGAAAGTCCCTGACCACTCCGGCAATGATTTTCTGTTCGCCCCACATTTTCACCGATTGCCCGACGGGATTTTTCAGCCCCATCGCCCGGATCGCGGTTTCGTTGAACAGCAGTTGAGAGCCCTCATCGGAAAACTCCCTGGAAAAACTGCGCCCCGCCGCCAACGGCATGTCGAGCAATTCAAGCATTTCAAAATCCATCGCCCGGACGTTGAAATCAATCAAATCCTTTTCCGTCTTGCCCGGCCACTCGATGCCGTACGTGCTCGAACCGCCCGTGCCGGCGTTGTCCACCATCGTTTCCTGCATGGACGAGGCTCGCTCCACACCCGGAATTTGGCGGACTTCGGCCAAAAACACCTCCGGATTTTGCCAAACCGTCCCAACTTTGTCGAAATACAGGACGTTTGAGCGGTCGTAGCCGAGGTTTTTTGACTGTATAAAATCGAGTTGCCGGTAAATCACTCCGACTGCAAAAATCAGGATCAGCGAGACCATGAACTGAAAAACGACCAAGCCGCGCCGTGCCCAAAACTCGCCCGACGAACGCTCGATTTTTCCCTTCAACACCGCGACAGGCCGAAACCGCGACAGGTAAAACGCCGGGTAACTGCCCGCCAGCAAGCCCGTCAGCAACGCCACACCGACGGCAACGGCGGCCAGTTGCGGCGAAAACGAAAGGGCAATTTCTTTCCCGGTCATCGAATTGAACAGCGGCAATAGCGCGGCGGAAAGCCCGAGCGCCAGCACCGTCGAAAGCGCGGACATCACGACGGCCTCACCTAAAAATTGCGCGATCAGGTTTCCCCGCGACGAGCCGACCGCTTTTTTGATGCCGATTTCCTTGACCCGCACGGAGGCTTTGGCGGTCGAGAGGTTCATAAAATTGATGCAGGCAATCAGCAAAATGAACAGCGCGATGACCGAGAACAACCGGACGTATGCAATCCGCCCGCCCGCCTGTACACCGTCCACGTATTTTCCGTGTAAATAGGCGCTCGAATAGGGACGCACAAAACAGGAAAAAATGGTTCCGGGGTGGTAATTATTGATAAAACCGGCTATTTTTTCATTGAATTTGGGGATGTCTGTATCAGGTTTCAGCACTAAGTAAGTTTGGAAACCTTCGTTCCACCATTTTTGCCCGTTTGTCCATATTTCCTGCAAACACATGTCGTATGAAAGGACAAAATCGAAAACCAGGCTGTTGTTGGCGGGCAGATTTTCAAAAACGCCCGACACCTGCGACTGCCTTTTTTTGCCGAACACCTCCCAATCCAGCGTTTTCCCAAGCGCCGCTTCGGCAGAACCGAAAAGACTTTGTGCCATTTTTTCGGAAATGACGATCGCGTTTCTGTCCGAAAAAAGCTGTGCGGACTGTCCGGATTTCAGTTTGAAACTGAACACATCGAAAAAATTGTGCGTGGCGAAAATGCCCGTCCGCTCCACCGATTTGCCCCCGAACGTGAAAGGCAGATTCTGACCATACTTCGCCAGATTCAGCATGGACACTGCTGATTCGACTTCGGGCAAATCCTTCGCCATGCTCTGCCCAAGCAGGCCCTGTGTGGCATCGTGCATGATCTTTTTTCCGCCTTCGTCGCTCCATTCCATGACCTGAAAAAGTTGCGCATCGCGGGCATGGAATTTATCGAAGCCCAGTTCGTCGTTGATCCACAGGTAGATCAAAAAAGTGCAGGCCAGACCCGCCGACAAGCCGAGCAGATTGATGAAAAAAGTGCTTTTGTGGCGTTGGAAATTCCGGTAAATCAGTAGAAGATTGTGTTGGAACATAGTGCCGTTGTAAACCTTCCCTTTTGTATCCTGTGAAAACCCCTTTTAGCCTGTTGAAATAAGGATGATTTCTGCGGGGTTTTCACAGGATACAAAAGGGAAGGTTGTGGATTTTGATACATGAACTGCGTATCCTGCTCCATACCGCGTGCCGAAATGATTAGTGGTTGATTATCAGTTTTTTAGGACAGGAGAAGTGGCGACGGGACGTTCGGTTTCGGACGGGGGTGTGCGGGAGCGGACGGGTGGGGAGGGAGATTTTTACGGGAAAGAAGTTTTTTGCTCGCCGCGGAGGGTATTTTCACCCCGCGTAAGTGCGAAGTCAAGGAAAAACAGGCGTTCTATGCGAAATAAATAGCATTTGTACCAATAAAACTGCATTAATATGGCAAAAGAAGACATCGCTCCCTATCAACGTAACCTGGCGCTCAAACAGGAGTTCAAACTGTTGGGACTTGACTTGGCCAAAGTCATGGAGTTCAGCCCTTTTGATTTGGATTTGGAGAACCGGCGCTTGGACAGCCTGCTCGACTTCGTGCACCGGTATCGCAAATTCGGCAGCCAACAAGCCATGGAAGCAATCGAAGGCACATTTTTATTCCCGCCCATTTTTCCGGGTATTTCGCCCGAAAGCGACTGGTATCGCTTCGAATTGTGGATGGAGGGCCGGCCCACCCGAATGACTTTGTCGGAGCAGTTGCCCAAAACTTTCGTGTTGAAAAAATCCGAAGAACTGACCGACGAAGAGGTCGTCGCCGCGCTCGAACAATTGGAGGAGGCATTGTTCGAAGCCGGTTATGGCATCAGCCTGAATGAGGGCATTCCGCCCCGCTTAGTATATGATTACTTAGTCGAAAGCCTCGGCGAGACCTTTGAGTTGGATCTCGGAGGCGGCTGGTATTTGGACGGATGCGGTGGTTATTGTCCGGGGTGTTTCCAACGCCCGTGGTGCAATGCCGGAGAGGGTTCCTGTTGGCCCGAGGATGAGCAGGCGGGCAAAATGAGCCTGATCGACGCGCTCAGCCAATATGTGTCGGCCAGTCCGAAGTCACTGGAAATCCTGCAAAGGTTACAGGCAGAAGAAGATGCGCGTTTTGAAAAGTTTCAGGCCGAAAACCCGGAGCCGGGTTTTGATGATCCGGAGTCGGACGATTGGAAAGCGCGGTCGAATTGAGGGGGGCGCTTTAGTCTACAGATGATCCTTTGCGAACTTAGCGTCTTTGCGTGACATAATTTGGAGAAAAAAATCACTTGTTACCCATTTGACACAACCCTTGGAGAGATTTCAGATATGGTACGGAATACTATAATTTCCTTTCCGCGCACTTTTTTCTTCACTTTTTCCAACGGTCAGACAGCGGGTCGTAATCAAGGATAAACCAGTCGTAGCGCATTTTTTTGATGGCGGCGAGGGTGGCGGGGGAGAGGTCGGCGATGCGCATGGATGAAAGGAGTTTTTGAAATAATTTTGTTGCAAATCTATCATAATTGCCTTGTTTCCAAAAGGCTTGGATTGTTTTCTTAATCGTAACTTGTATTACCGTAACCACAGTTACGGAAAAAAAACTTACCTTTGTCCCATGAAATTCATCAACCGGGAAAAAGAACTGCAATTATTAGCGAGGGTTTCGCAAGCCGGCAGGGAGGCATCGAAAATGACCGTCCTGGTCGGCAGGAGGAGGATTGGGAAAACGCGCCTTATCGCTGAAAGCCAAAAAGAAAACCGGTACCTTTATTTTTTTGTCGCAAGGAAGGAGGAAAGACTGCTTTGCGAAGAATTTGTCGGGCAGATCAAAGAGACGCTCGGCATCAATGTTTTCGGTGAATTGAGCCGCTTCCAGGAGGTTTTCGGCCTGCTCTTAGACTATGCGGAAAAACAACCGCTCACACTCGTCATAGACGAATTCCAGGAGTTTAACCGCATCAATCCGGCGGTGTTCAGCGAAATACAGTCCGCATGGGACAGAAAAAAAGACCGGACCCGGATGCACCTCATCCTCTGCGGCTCCGTGCATTCCATGATGAAAAAAATCTTCGAAGACAGCCGGGAGCCGCTTTTTGGCCGCGCCGACGAACGCCTGCACGTCAAACCCTTTTCTGTGGCGTCCCTGAAACAAGTGCTGGAAGATTACCATCCCGGCTACTCCCCCGAGGACCTGCTCGCTTTTTACATGCTGACCGGTGGCGTGCCCAAATACGTCGAGTTGTTTGTGGATAAACATGCACTCACGACCGACGCCATGCTCGACGAAATCCTGCGCGACAATTCCCTTTTTCTCGATGAGGGCAAAAACGTTCTGATTGAAGAATTCGGCAAGGAATACACGACCTATTTTTCTATCCTGTCCCTGCTGGCCTCCTCCAAAACTTCGCGTGGCGAGATCGAAAGTATCCTGCAAAAAGACATCGGCGGTTATTTGAGCCGACTGGAAACGGAATACCAGATCATCCGAAAAGTGCAGCCCATTTTTGCGAAACCGGGCGGGAAATTGGTCAAATATGAAATCGAGGACAATTTCCTGCACTTCTGGTTTCGTTTCCTGTACAAAAACAAGGGAGCGGTGGAAATCGGGAATTTTGCCTACCTCAAAACCCTCATCGCACGGGATTGGCCCACCTACAGCGGTCGTTTTCTGGAAAAATATTTTACCGAACAACTGGCTCTGTCGGGCGATTGGTCTGAAATCGGCAGTTACTGGGAAAGCGGCTTCAAAAACCAGATCGACATCGTTGCGGTCAACCAAATGAAAAAAAAGGCCCTTTTTGTGGAAGTCAAACGCAACGAGCGCCAATACTCAGAGGCGATGTTGAGGAGCAAAACCCACGACCTGCAAAGGCAATTGGGTGGATACCAGCCGGAGTACCGGTGCCTTTCTTTGAAAGATGTGTGAATCAGGTACCGCTCGCCTCCCCCAAAAGTCACTTACCCGACAGCCCTACTATTTTTTGGCTAATAATTTTGGACAATTTCATTGCGGCTTTCAAGAAGGGAGAATACCTTCGGTCAACTAAAAAACAAAAAGTTTTATTTTCGATCACCTTTTTCTTTTTCAGAATTAAATCCAGACATTTGCTTTATATTTTTAAAAACTTATGGCAAGAGCAGATTTGCTCCTAAAATTGGTACAATCCGGGTCGAATGGTGACCGCGAGTTGTTTCGTAAAGTTGTCCAATCCGTTATTGCGGAAGAACGGGGCAAGCAGCATCATGTCCTTGCTACTGAATTGGAACAAATTCTGACACAATTTCCCCTTGAGCCATCTAGCAACAAACATCCACTAAATGGGAATGGGGCATCTCGGATTGACGATAAAATTCGACAATTTCTGCTTGAAAATTACCCTCAAGTTCAGTTAAATGATCTTTTGTTGGACTACAAGGTGCGTGAATCAGCAATGGAATTGATATTAGAGCATCAACGTGCTGACCTTTTGCGAAGTTACAATCTCGAACCGCGCCATCGAGTATTGCTCGTTGGAGAACCTGGCAATGGTAAAACATCGTTGGCTGAAGCTATCGCGGCAGAATTGATGTTGCCATTTTTTACTGTTCGCTATGAGGGCATTATCGGGAGTTATTTAGGCGAGACAGCCTCTCGATTAAGCAAGATGTTTGAATACATCGTAACCCGTGAATGTGTGCTGTTTTTCGACGAATTCGATGCTATCGGTAAAGAACGTGGTGACGAACATGAAACGGGTGAAATCAAGCGAGTAGTCAACTCACTCCTGTTGCAAGTGGACAAATTGCCTTCCTATGTGGTCGTTGTAGCAGCCACTAATCATCCCGAATTATTGGACAGAGCGGTTTGGCGACGCTTCCAACTACGTTTGGAGTTGAAAAAGCCAGGCAAAAGTGAGATTGAAACGTATCTGAGACGTTTTGAATCTCGCTTAAATATGCCACTGCAAACAAAAATCCCAGCTCTTGCCGAGAAACTAATAGGCGTTTCCTACGCCGATCTTGCAGAATTCACGCTTGACATTCGCCGGAAATTTGTAATGGCGCTACCAGATGCTGAGATGAAAAAAATAGTTCCCCAAGTTCTTGACCAATTTATCTCCCGATTAAAAATCCGCGCTCATGAATCAAAAGAAACTCTTAATCTTTCCAAAGCCAACCCGCCTAGCAAGAACTAAACGTTCTATCCCCGTACCTCCTATTCGAAAGCCAGGGAAATCCACGCAATCTCAACGTTTTGGGGGCGCAATCGCTAATCTGACAGCAGTATTGGATAACCAAAATGTTTTCATCGCACCATCAGTACAGGGTTATCAACCTGAAATGGTTTTGGTTTTAGAAGTTGCTGGCAGTCTTGATGATTTCTTTAAAGCCGTTCGGCGTACCGACGGCATGGAATTTTTGGCTGAGTTTGAAGGTGAGTTTGACCCTGACCAATATTTTTTCCATGTAGATAAAAAGGGTAATATCACTCCAAAGCGGGTAGAAAATAGAATTTTCCTAACTATGACCAACCAGCGTGGTTTGCAGGAATTACAACGTCTTTGGAATGAATATCAAAAGCCAAAAGGAAAGTATGAAACAGGGTTGACACCATTCCGTGACCTATTTGACCAATTGCGTGACATTAGAACCTACGGGGTGGCAGATCGTTTTCGGGATACTGGTTTTGAATCGTATTTACAAGAAATGGTTGATTTCGGTGAAACTAGCTTATCTTTTGAGATCGAATTAGTTTTTCATACTGACATCGTAAAACAGCAAAAAGCCCTTGAACTCGCTCAGAATTTGTTGTTTAGGCAAGGTGGTTCAGTTGTTGAAGGTTCAGTTTTCCTGATGCCGGAAATCCGTTATCATGGCTTCGTTGCCAGTGCACCAGCGACTGCTTTCTCTGAACTCTCTGAAGATACATCCGTCGCTTTTTTAAAGTGCGAACAAATCCTATTTTTTCGGCCAGTAGGGCAGTCGGTTTCGACTGCCCCAGACGCGCGAGATATTGCTCCTTTATCAGAGCCCTCCAATCCTCTGCCACTACCAAGCAAAGAAAATCCTATTGTGGCTCTGCTTGACGGATTCCCATTGGCCAATCACAATTTACTCGCTGAACGTGTTATCGTGCATGATCCAGATAATATTGCGCCAACTTATCCTGCGAATGCTCGCACACACGGCACATCGATGGCTTCCATAGTTATTCATGGTGAACTTGACAAGGAAGAAACGCCGCTTGATAGAAAGATTATCGCCATACCTGTGATGCAATCCCAAGTAATAGCAGGCCGCTCAAACGAACGTCTACCAACAAACAAACTTGTACTGGACGTAATTCACCGAGCCGTGCGTCAACTAAAAGAAGGGGAAAATAGCTTCCCTCCAGCTGCACCAGATGTTCGAATTATCAATCTTTCACTGGGCGATGCCGATAGACCTTTTCATAGCATTCCAAGTTCTTGGGCAAAATTGCTTGATTGGCTGTCATTAAGATACAATCTCCTTTTCATAATCAGTGCAGGCAACTTGGCAATAGATTTTGAAACAGAAAGCAATCAAGAGGATTTTCTTAATAAGCCTGATGAAGAGCGCGAACGACAACTTTATGACTTTTACTACTCCGCGAATGCAGAGCGGCGAGTAATAAGCCCGGCAGAATCGCTTAATAACATGACCGTTGGAGCAGCTCACCGCGATGCCTCACCGGGCAACCAACATCCAATGCATCGTTTCGATCTTGCTCCAGAAAAGGTTTTAAGCCCCATCAGTCGCATAGGTTTTGGAATCGGTGGTAGCATCAAACCAGATATTTTAATGCCCGGTGGCAGGGTGCTTTTCAGGAAAGCCCCTATGAATCCTCGGTTGTTCAGAATTGAAACCACTAATTGTAGTCCCTACCCACCAGGTATGAAATGCGCGCTTCCGGGAACAAATGGCGAACCAGGATTTGTCGCCTACACAACAGGTACAAGCAACGCGGCTGCACTGGCTACCCGGTTAGCAGCCCAGCTATATGAAACCTTACTCGAACTTAATGAAGAATATCCTCAACAGCCAATCCCAGAACCATTTTTCCCGGTTTTGATAAAAGCATTATTGGTTCACGGTGCTCGGACGGAAGGTTTTAGCGAAAACTTGCATCATGTTTTGTCTTTAAAAAACCATATAGCTGCTAACAACCGCCGCAAGTATGTTTCTCAATTTTTAGGGAATGGACTCGTAGATGGGCAACGCGTACTTTTTTGTACGGATCAAAGAGTTACTCTGCTTGGTTTTGGAGAGTTGACCCAAGACTCAGCACATGAATTTCGGTTTCCCTTGCCAGCTGCATTATCGGGCAGACAGTTGTCCAAAGAACTTGCTGTCTCACTTGCTTGGCTTTCTCCACTAAGTTTTTCCAGTCGTCGCTATCGCATAGCGCAACTTGACTTTGAGACGCCACAAATGCCTTTATCAATGGAAACTCAAGACCATAAAGGCACGAGAGGTACGGTTTTACATCAGGTTTATGTTGGTGAACGGGCGGATGTAATTCTTGAAGAGGATGCGGCGGTGATAAAGATCAATTGCAAAAAAGATGCATCTGATTTTCAAGGTAGGATTCGCTATGGTTTAGCAGTTACTCTTTCCTTACGCCAGGAAACAGAAATTGAAATTTATGAAGAAATAAGAACTAAAGTGCAGCAGTTGATTCAGATAGGGATTTGAAGACGAGATAAACATTTTTTTCACCGTACTTGGAGACAACGCCAAGTGTGGCGCAGAAATACGAAGATTGCACCCTCACCGCACCACCTCAAACCCCACCGACCTAACGCCCCGCTCACTCCAAACCCTCAAAAAATACACCCCACTCCCAACCCCACTCAAATCCAACGTCAGCCCTTCCCCCGCTCCCTCCTGCTCCAACACCATCCTCCCGGCCAGATCAAAAACCGCGCAATGAAACGCCCCGGCGTGACCGGGCAAAGCGATGTGCAGGACATCCGCAGCCGGCACGGGATATACCCTTGCATCCAGGAGTGGCACATCGTGGGTGGCGGTGGTAGGCGCGGTGTATTTGGCAATAAAGCCGTCGTCTTTCCCGGCGCTGCTCAGGTTGGTGACATCAGGCCCGGGGTCAAAATCGGCGGTACCTTTGAAAAATCCGGCGACATAGATGTTTTGCTGGGCATCCAGCGCGATGACCGTGCTTTCCTCCTTTTGCGTGCCGCCGATGCTTTTTGCCCATCTGAAATGGCCGGAAGCATCGTATTGGGCCAGGAAAATATCGAAGTCGCCCACGCCGGTCAGGGTGTGGGTGGCCGTATCGGGGGCAAAATCAACCGTATTGATAAAGTGCCCGGTGACATACACCTGTCCAAGCGTATCCACCGCGATGCTGTTGCCCATTTCATTGTTGTCGCCGCTGATGCTGTTCGCCCAGACTAAGTCACCGGAGGCGTCGTATTTGGCAAAAAAAGCGTCGTTGATACCCGCAGGGTCGAGTTCACGCACGCCGGGGCCGGGGTCAAAATCAACCGGCTCGGCATAGCGCCCGGTGAGGTACACGTTGTCGAAATGATCCACCGCGATGCCCCGCGCTTCCTCGTAGAAAAAGCCGCCCAGGCTATTTGCCCACACGAAGTTCCCGTCGCCGTCGTAGCGCGCAAAAAACAGGTCGGAATCGCCTGTCGCGCTGCGGTTGTCCGTTGCGCCGGAAGGATCGAAATCGACGGTCCCCTCAAAATGCCCTGCGAGATAGAGGTGGTTTTGGCGGCCCAGGGCCATGCTCAACACACGGTCAGAGCCGTCTCCCTCTAATTGTCTGGCCCACAGCAGGTTGCCTGCGGGGGTGTATTTGGCAAAGAAAATATCGGTGTTGCCCGCCGACTCGAAGGCGGTGTTGCCCGGGCCGGGATCAAAATCGGCCGCGCCACTGAAAATACCGGCAAGGGCGATGTTACCGGCCCCGTCCACAGCCACGCAGTACGCTTCATCAAACTGGGTTCCGCCAAAATGGTGCGCCCACAACAGGTTGCCGTCTGCGTCGTATTTGGCCAGAAATGCGTCGAAACTGCCGAGACTGGTTCGGTTGGCGACGCCGGGACCGGGGTCGAAGTCGGCGGTGCCGGTGAAGTTGCCGGCGATACAGATGTCGCCGCCGGCATCCAGCGCAATGCCGTATCCCGAGTCCACCCCGCCTGTTCCGCCGATGCCTTTGACCCACACTAAGTTGCCGGAAGCGTCGTATTTGGCAAAAAACACGTTGAACAGCCCGGCACCGTTCAGGTTGGCTGCGCCCGAACCGAACACGGCCGCGCCTTCAAAAGACCCGATGACAAAAACGTTTCCGTCGGCATCGATCGCCATGTTGCGCGTTTCCTGGAATCCGGTTCCGCCGGCCTGCTGCACCCATGCTAAGTTTTGAGCACCCGACGGAAGCGGGAAGAGCGATACAATGAACAAAACAGCCGCCACCGGAAGGCGGAAAGCACGGAGAGTGGGGGCGGGATGGGTTTGAGTAAAAAAGGAATTTATCATGTTGATTTTGAAGTGATTGGTGTGTGTTTTGGAAACTTTGAGGTGTCATCTCCGACGCAGGAGGAGGTGATCTCAAAGTTTCACAGCCCGGAGACCGGTTTTTGAGATGTCACCTGCCTCGTACCTCGACAGATGACACCTCGCACCTCGAAAACCTATCAAGGTCGCCGTACGAGACAAATATTTGACAGGATTTCAGGATGGACAGGATAGAAACCTAATGACAGGGGCAAACGCAGACAGGTCGCAGCCGCAGGCGGGCTTGCGCTGTTTTTAACTGTATCATGCTATTTTTATCTGAAACGCCCCTTACAAATGAATCAACTTCGCCTCAAAATCCGGCAACCCCCGCCACCCCCGCGCCTTCCCATTGCTCCTGTCCCGATTTTCCGCACCCTGATAAATCAAATAGAAGTCGGCATGACACAGGTCGCGACAAGGTCCGCTCACTTTCCAAGTCCCTTCACCCACTCCACATCCCCTGCCTCCATTTCCGGAGGTGGCGGCGCAGCATCATAATCTATCGAAAGGTGGTAGGCGGCATCTTCATACACTGCCCGGATAGCCAGTTGCAAATCTAGCAGGACGTCCTCATCCGGCGGAGCAAGCGGAACCGGCACAGTGGGGAGTGGTGAGCGCAGACCAACCGGCCACAAGTCCGTATGTGCCTGGTGCGCGCGGGTAAGCGCTATCAGGTAATCCGATTTCCCCAATTTCGGGTGTTGCACGGTGCGGATTCCCCGGCGGAGCAAGTCAATTTCCAGAAAATGAACGCCCGACTGGTGCAATCGGCGGCGTTTTTGAAGGTATTGTTCCAAACCCGGGGCCCGTTTGTTTACAGGTGACAAAATTTCGATAGCAGTGATCAAACGGTTGCCCTTTGCATCTCTTATTTCCACGACGGGGATTTGAACCTCCACTGTGGCAATCACCGGTATGGAAAGTGCGGGTGGTGATGGCGTATTTACGGCGGAATATGCAACCAACGGCTCATTTACCACACCCGATGACCGACCCAACAGCACTTCGACATCAGGATACATGATACCTATTTCGCTTTCCGGCGTATTATCCTCCACCACATAACGGCTGATGCGGGCGACATATTTGGGCCGAATCAACGGCATCAATTGAAGGCGGATTTGGGAAGCCAGTGCATGATGCACATCAGGCCACAAGTCGCCTTCGAGATAAGGGTCCATTCCGGGAAAAGGAGAGGCCATACTGTCATATTTTGTGACAAAAATAAGAAATACAACCCACAGTAACACGCTCCTTCAGGCGGGAGGCGAAGATTTGACAAATTTTGAAAATTTGTCAAATCTGTTCTTCCTCAAAACTCCGGCACCCCCTGCCACCCCCGCACCTTCCCATTGCTCCTGTCCTGATGCTCCGCGCCCTGGTAAATCAAATAACAATCGTCGGGCGGTGTGCCGCTCAGTTTTTGAAACAGTTCGAGGTTTTTGAAAAATTCGGGACGCAGGGTGTCGGCGGATTTGATTTCGACCGGGTAGAGTTGCTGCCCTTGCTGCACAATCAGGTCAATCTCGTTGCCCGTGCTGTCTGACCAAAAATACAGGTCGGGGCGGGCGCCTTTGTTGAGGGCGTTTTTCATCACCTCGATGATGATGAAGTTTTCAAACAAAGAGCCGCGCGCGAAATGCTGGTCGAGTTCGGCTGCCTGTTTATCAGCATTGCTTGCAAATTTAACATTGAATATTAAATTTGCAAAAGTAAAGGAAATTTTGTTACAAATGAATCAACTTCGTCGCATACTGCACCGGCCGCAGGGCCTCTAATTTGCTCGACTGGGGCGGCAAAAACTGCCAGGGGGTGATCTGTTTCGTCCAGTCGAATTCATTTTTCTCCTTAAACCGGCGCCGGTATTCCACCGGCGTACAGGAGCGGTACTTTTTGAACAAGCGGTTGAAATTGGCGATGTTGTTGAAGCCGGAGCGGTAACAGATCTGGTTGATGGTTTCGTCGGTGCCCAGCAGCAATTTGCAGGCGTGGCCGATGCGGACGTCCAGCAGGAACTGGGTGAAACTTTTGTGCGTGTATTTTTGGAAAAAATGGCTGAACGCCGAGGCGCTCATGTTGACCAGGGCCGCCACGTCGCCGATTTTGATGTGGTGGTCGCCGAAGTTTTTCAGGATGTAGCCATACACCGATTGTATCCGGCTACTATCCGATTTGAGGGCGTGCGGGGTAAACCCCTCGCTGGCCAGGCAGGTCGCTTCGGAGGACTGGGAGAGCAGGTCGAGCAATTGCATAAACTCGATGATACTCGCAAATCCCTTGTCTTTCGTCAGGCCGATCATCCTTTCCATCGCCTCGCCGAAGGTTTTCCCGTGAAATTTGATGCCCCGCGCCGAATCCTGCAACAGTTTCCTGATTTTGTAAAAACGCTCTTTTTGAAAAAGGTGGGCATTGAACAAGTCCATGCCAAACTGGATCGTGATGACGCGGTAGGGTTTTCCGCTGCGTTGCAGCGCCTCGTCGCCATCCCATTTGTGGTACAGGTAAGGGCCGAGCAGCACCAGGTCGTATTCCTGGTATCGCTCGGTGGAGTCGCCCACGATGCGTGTGCCCGACATACCCGCTATGAGGTTCAGTTCAAATTCCGGGTGGTTGTGGATGGGGTAATCGAACCCGTTGCACTGCGAATCGATCACGACAAACACATCCGGCTCTTTCAGTGGGGTAATTTCCCGGTAGATATCCATTTTAGAAATTTAATTTTTAATTGCGCAGCGTTGGCAAATTAGTGTTCCACAAAAGTACCATCATTTCACTTTAAAGTATCAGTTCCCGTTTTGATAAAGGTTGACTTTTGCCAGTAGAATCATTTGTGTGGAAACCCCACCCCCGATCACCGTGAGCAGGCCCATCAGTGCTGACTTTTTAAAATTTTTTGATTGACGAATGACGATTACATGATTGACGATTGTTGATGTAGGTGAAAAAAGGGGATATTTTCGATGGATGATGCAGGCCGTACGAGGTACATCACCCATCAGACATCAGAAAATCGCACATCACATCAACAATCGTCAATCATGTAATCTATTAATCGTAAATCAAAATTAGAATGGCTCGGCCTGCTCACAGCGGTCGGGGGTGGGGTTGTAAAAATTCAAATCGGTTAACCATGAAGCAATTTTTTACCGGAAAAAATACGCGGGGCACATCGTTTCGGCGCGTCCTGTTTTTTACCTTGCTTTCGCTGACGGCACTGCTCTCCTCCAGCCAAAACGCCGTTGCGCAGCAGATCACGGTCACCGGAACGGTTGTTTCTGCCGAAGACGGGCAACCCCAGATTGGGGTGAGTGTGGCGGAAAAAGATACAGCCAACGGCACTACAACGAACTTAGACGGCAAGTTCAGCATCAGGGTCGACTCCGATGCCGTGCTGGTGTTCACGTATGTGGGTTTTGAAAAACAGGAAATCCCGGTACAGGGTCGCAGCATCGTCGATGTGACGCTGAACCCCGGCTCGGCGCTGTTGCAGGACGTAGTGGTGACGGGTTACCGCAAAGAGATCCGCTCGGACGTGGCTTCTGCGATCTCCTCCGTGAAGGGCAAGGATATTGAAAAACTCGCCGTGTCCGGCATCGACCAGGCTTTGCAGGGACAGGTGCCCGGTTTGCAGGTGACGCAGGTGACCGGCGCGCCGGGCGACGACATTGCGGTGCGTATCCGGGGCGCCGGTACGCTGGGCAACAACAACCCCTTGTTTATCGTCGACGGCGTGCCCACCACCGGCAACATCAATATGTTCTCCACTACGGATATAGAATCCATCGAAGTACTGAAAGACGGCGCGGCAGCGGCGATTTACGGCGCACGGGCTGCCAACGGCGTCATCGTGATCACCACGAAAAGAGGGAAAGCGGGCAAGCCCAAATTCAGTTTTAATGCATCGGCGGGCGTTACGGAAACGAACCGGCTGCCCGAACTGCTCAACTCCAAAGATTACCTGACCATCCGCAACGAGGCCATCAAAAATGCCAATGTGCTGCGCGACCCGCCCCGCCAACTCGACACCTTCGACATTGCTATCCTCGATACCTTGCCCGACGTGAACTGGCTGGATCAGGTGTTCGATTCCGCTCCTTACCAGCGGTACAGTCTGAGTGCCACCGGCGGCGGCGAAAGCAGCAGTTATTTTATTCAGGGCGAATACCTCGACCAGCAGGGCACCTTCCGGGGACAGGGTTTTAAAAAATACGGGCTGCGCTTCAACGGCGAAGTCGGCAGCAAACGTTTTAAAGTCGGCAACAACATCGCGTTTTCCTTCACCGACCGCAAAGTCATCAACAGTTCCGGCGACGGTTTCGGCGGCGGCAACGAACTCAGCGGCATCCGCTACACCCTGATCGCCGCGCCGGTTTTCAGCATCTACCGGGCCGATGGATCCTACGTCCCGACCTCCACCGAACTCGGTGAACCCTTGCTCTACGGCGACGGCAATGCCAACCCCCTGGCCTTCATCGACGCCACCGACTGGACGATCCAACGGCACCGGATTTTCGGCAGCGTGTTCGCCGAACTGACCATCATCGACGGCCTGAAAGCCCGCAGCACGCTCGGCGGCGATTTTCTTTTTGAAAATGAAAAACTGTTCAAAGAGCGCCTCTCCCAGGCAATTTACGATCCTTCGTCGCTCACGGAAGGCCGGGTGTTCGATCAAAACTTGGTTTGGAACAACATCCTCGATTTCCAGCGCAATTTTGGCAAACACCGCGTTTCGGCGCTCCTCGGTATGGAGGCCATTCAAAACCAAACCAATTACCTCGGCGCGTCGGCCAACAATTTTTCGCGCACCGATCCTTTGTTTCGCTACATCAACAACAGCGTACCGGCCGATATCGACAACCTCGGCGCGTCGGGCATCGTCACCGAATGGGCTTTGCTGTCCTACTTTGCACAAGGGAGTTACGTCTTCGACAACCGGTACGTGCTGAGCGGTTCGGTGCGCCGCGACGGTTCTTCGCGCTTCGGCGAAAACAATCGCTGGGGTGTGTTTCCCTCGGTGTCAGGGGCCTGGAACGTGTCGAACGAGCGTTTTTTTGAAAATGTAAAATTCATTTCCGCATTGAAACTACGCGCCAGTTGGGGCCGCCTCGGCAACCAGGAAATCGGCGTGTATCCGTACAGTTCGCTTGTGGAAACCGGAGACCGGGTCTATGTTTTTGGCGACAAAATCGTCACCGGCGCGCAATTGGTGGAAACCGGCAACGAGAACATCAAGTGGGAAACGACCACCCAAACAGACATCGGGCTGGATTTCAGCGTGTGGGGCGACCGGCTTTCGTTTATCGCAGATTATTACCGGAAAGTGTCGAGCGATATCCTCGTGCGGGTGCCAGTGCCGCAAGCCGGCGGCGCCACCAATCCACCTTACGTCAATGCCGCCGAGGTGGAAAACACGGGTTTTGAACTCGGCGTGATCTTCAAAAACAACAGCGGGGCATTCGGATACACGCTCGGCGCCAACATTTCCACCGTGCGCAACGAAGTGCTGTCGGTGGCCGAAAGCGAGCCGATTCTCGGCGGTTTCGGTTTGTCAGACGGCCCCATTACCCGCACCGAGCCGGGTTACCCCATCGGGTCATTTTACCTCTATAACATGGAGGGAATTTTTCAAAACCAGGCTGAAATTGACGCCAGCCCTTTCCAGACCGACGATACCCGGCCGGGCGATGTCAAGTTCTCCGACATCAATGGCAAAGACGCAGAAGGCAATCTCACCGGCGTACCCGACGGCATCGTTGACGACGCTGACCGGGCGCACTTCGGCAATCCTTTTCCCGATTTTATCTACGGCCTGAATGCCGGCGTAACATGGAAAAATCTCGACCTCTCCATTCTGGCGCAAGGGGTGCAGGGCAACGACGTGTATTTTCTCTATGGTGGCTTCGCTTATGAAACCCAGTCGCGCGGCTTCAATTCTTACAACGAAATCCTCAACCGCTGGACGCCCACGAATACCAATACCGACATACCGAAAGTCAGCATCGACGACCGCAACGGCAACCGACGTATTTCCACCCGTTTCCTGGAGGACGGCTCGTACTTCCGCATCCGCAACATCACCCTGGGCTACAATTTCAAAAGCCTGATAAAAACGGATGCTATCAGTAATCTGCGCTTCTACGTCACTGCTCAAAATGCCTTCACTTTCACCAAATACCCGGGCATGGACCCTGAAATTCAGGCCAATACCAACGACACGCGCGGCATCGACATTTCCTCCGACCTCGCCGTGGGTATCGACTGGGGCACGGTGCCTGCACCGCGGACTTTTTTGGCGGGGGTGACGCTGGATTTTTGAGATGTAAATATGTCACGCAAAGGCGCAAAGAGCGCAAAGTATAATCTACGTTTGGCGGACTTTGCGTCTTTGCGTGACATCACTCGGTAACGAGTTGGCAGCATGAAAGAGTTATCGGTAATCTGTGGGTAAAATATCGGTAAAAAATTTGACGGCATGAAAGATTTATCGGTAATTTGCGGGTAAAATATCGGTAAAATGATGCAGTACAAATTGCAATTCGACTTTCTCGCAACGCAGCGAGTCATCCAAAAAATCGGTCAAATTGACCAATTCAAAGGCGAGTGGAAATTATTGGACAAGGAAGAAAACAGGTATTTGAAAGAGTTGCGCAAAATCGCCACCATTCAAAGCATCGGTTCTTCGACCCGGATTGAAGGCAGTTCTTTGACCGACGCGGAAATCGCCAGTCTGATAAAAAACATGAAGATTTCCAAACTCGAGTCGCGGGACGAGCAGGAAGTCGCCGGGTATTTCGACACCCTCGAAACGATACTCGACAACTATGAGACGATTGATTTGAGCACTTCGAGCATTCATGGCCTGCACAACCTGCTTTTGAAATACAGCAGCAAGGACGCCCGGCATCGGGGCAAGTACAAGGAACTGACCAACAAAGTGGTCGCCACTTATCCCGACGGCACGACGCGGACGATTTTCAACACCACCGAGCCGTTTTTGGTGGAAAAGGAAATGACCGAACTGCTGGAATGGACGAATATAGCCTTTGCCGAAGGCGAAATTCACCCGCTGATAGTAATTGCTGCGTTCGTTTATGAATTTCTGTCCATTCACCCCTATCAGGATGGCAATGGCAGGATGTCCAGGTTACTGACCAACCTGCTTTTGCTCAAATTCGGTTACAAATTCGTGCTGTACGTTTCTTTGGAGCACATCATAGAAAACAGAAAAAAAGAATATTACCAAGCCCTCATGGAAGGCCAGAAAGACCGGAACAAAGACACGGAAAACATGGCCCAATGGATAATGTTCTTTTTGGACAGCCTGACCGAACTGATTCAAAAACTTGAACAAAAATTGAAAGAATACAGAAATATAGGAGGCTATCTGAACGAAAGGCAAAAACAGATTTTGAGTTTTATCCGCGAAAACCACCCCGTCAAAATTGGCGACATCGCCCAAAACCTGACCGGATATAACCTGGAAACCATCAAAAAGGACTTGCAGTATTTGGTCAGGGAAATGGAGATTGAAAAACTGGGCAATAACCGGGCGACGGTCTATATCACCCGGAAAGACAAATGAACTTACCACAAGCAACCCTGAAATTCAAGCCAATAAAACATTAAAAATCACACATCACATCAACAATCATGTAATCTATTAATCGTAAATCAAAATCAGAACTGATCGGCCCTGTTCCAATATACACTTCGATGACCCTGCACAAAACCGCTTGTTTTCTTCAAAAACAGATTTCTATGAAATCACTGAAACATATCCTCCTCTTCGCCGCCTTCGCGCTCGCTTCCTGCCAGGGCATCCTCGACAAAGAGCCGCTCGGCACGCTTGACGCCGGTTCTTTTTTCCAGACCGCCGACGATGTGGAGCAAGCCACCAATGCCGCTTACGGCCCGCTGTTGTTCAACAACACCAACAAAAATTTCTATTGGGCCTTTGGCGAACTCCCCTCCGACGAAGCGGTGGTGGGCGGCGACGGTTCACAGCCCGGCCTGGTCGAACTCGATTTTTTCACCTACACGCCGCGCACGGAGGCATTCAACGACTTCTGGGTGCTGAACTACAAAGGCATTGCCCAGTGCAATACGGTGATAGATAAAGCGCCGGAGGTGGAAATGGACGCGACACTGCAAAACCGCTTCATTGGCGAGGCATACTTTCTGCGGGCGTACTACTATTTCCAACTGACGCAGGTGTTCGGCGATGTGCCGCTGCTTATCAAACTCACCCCGCCGGATGAATTGAAAGTACCAAAAACGCCCCGTGCCGACATTTACCGGCAGATTATCGCCGATTGCGATTTTGCAGCCAACGTGTTGCCGGTACAGTTCTCCGGCGACGATGTTGGTCGCGCGACGAAGGGCGCTGCGCTCGCATTGGCCGCCAAAACAGCGCTCTACGAAAAGGATTGGAATAAAGTGCTGGAATACGTGGGCAAGGTGAAAGACCTCGGTATTTATGGTTTAATGCCCGATTATCAGGACAATTTCCGCGAAAATACCCAAAACAACGCCGAATCGGTGTGGGAAATCCAACATGCCAACCTCGAACTCGGCGTCGGCAATTCGCTCAACCAGTGGTGGTCGTCGAAGAAATTCAGCGAAGGTTATGGCTTTGCAGAAGTAACACAGGAATTCGTGGATGCTTTTGAAACCGACGACCCGCGCCGCAAATTCACGGTAGCCAGCAACAACGAGGACTACTTCGGGCTGGTTTATAAAAATTCGTTTTCCTCCACCAAATTCAGCCCCCGTAAGTACATCCAGGCCGACAGCACCATCACGCAAAAAGCCGACGGCGACATCAATTACACGGCCATCCGCTATGCCGAGGTGCTGCTTTGGGAAGCGGAGGCGCTGACCGAACTCAACCGCGTATCGGAGGCGCAAGTACCGCTCGAACTCGTGCGCGCCCGCGCCCGCGCCCAGGCCACCGACCCCGCAACGGCCTTGCCGCCGGTGACTGTCACCGACCAGGCGGCCATGATAGAAGCCGTCCGCCACGAACGCCAGGTGGAACTGGGTTTCGAGATGCACCGCTTTTTCGACCTCGTGCGCTGGGGCATCGCCGCACAAAAACTACCTGATTTTCAAAGCGGGAAACACGAAGTATTCCCGCTGCCGCAAACCGAACTGGATTTGAATCCGGCACTGCTGCAGAATCCGGGGTATTGAGACAACCCCGTTCAACCCCACCCCCGGCCCCTCCCCCAACGGGAGGGGTGACGTAGAGTACACTACGGTACGCTCTTGGTCACCCCTCCCGTTGGGGGAGGGGCCGGGGGTGGGGTCGAACGAAGACGAACCTCCAACTAACCGTCAACCTCGTCGCAACTACCCGGAACGGACCTCCGGGATACTTTTCAACCCGCGAATTTATTCGTGGGGACGGGTCGAAGCATATCCTGAAGCCTAACCGATTTATCGGTTTTCGCGCGAAGCAGAAGACATCCCGGCACACAAACTGATAAATCGGTTTGACAAAAAAATAAGATTCCTGTGTAAAGCCCACGATTGAAATCGCGGGTTGAAAATCAAGCACATCCATGAATTTTTTTAAAAACATATTCCTTTCTGTTACGGCACTCACGGCGCTTCCCCTCGCCGCCCAGGTGCCGCAAATCGACATCCCCCGCGTCGAACTCATGCCCAACGAGCCTGCGCCCTATAATGTGCGCGACTGGCGCGAGGTCGCCCTGCGCTACGATTCTTTTGTGTATGACTTGCAAAAAAACGGGCAATACTTACCGCTGGTGTCGCTCCAGACAAACGGCTTCAACTACCCGCAAAATCCCTTTTTCCGCCTGCATACCTACGTCGGTACCAATTCACCCAACAACAGCGAGGCCATCAACGTGCTGCCATCTTTAGTGGGCGCTACGCTTGCCGGGGCAGACAAAACCAACCAGTTCGGTCAGAACTGGTTGCTGATGAGTCAGGATTTTTTTAATAAAAACAACGGCGAACTAATCTATCTCAACAATCCGAACGGCAGCAGCGGCAACGACTGGTGGTATGATCTGATGCCCAATGTCTTTTTCTACCAACTCTACGACCTCTATCCGGATGCAGGCGGAGACGCTGATTTTCAGTTTGTTACAGTGGCCGACCGTTTTCTGGAAGCCGTGCGCGCCATGGGTGGCAGCGACACGCCCTGGCAAAAGGCCTACATGAACTACCGCGCTTTCAATTTTAAAACCATGCAACCCAATCCCGACGGTGTGCATGAGCCCGAAGCCGCCGGCGCCTACGCCTGGGTATTGTACAATGCTTATAAAGAAACCGGCAACCCGGCTTACCTGCAGGGCGCAGAATGGAGCATGGAATTTTTGAGCGAATGGGACGCTAACCCATCCTACGAATTGCAGTTGCCCTACGGCACCTGCACGGCGGCGCGTATGAACGCCGAACTGAACACAAACTACGATATCGAAAAAATGGTCAACTGGTCGTTCGACCGGGGGCCGCTGCGCGGCTGGGGCACCATTGTCGGCACCTGGGGCAGCTTCAATGTGTCGGGCCTGGTGGGCGAAGCCAACGACAACGGCAACGACTACGCTTTCCAACTCAACGGTGTACAACAGGCTGCCATGCTTGCACCGATGGTGCGCTACGACAAACGTTTCGCCCGTGCCATCGGCAAATGGATGCTCAACCTGAGCAATGCCACCCGGCTTTTTTATCCCGGCTTTTTGCCCGGCTCCCTGCAGGATGCTTCCGCATGGTCGAACACCTACGACCCCGACCGGGTGGTAGGCTACGAAGCCTTGCGGGAAAAATGGCAGGGCAATTCCCCGTTTTCTACCGGCGACGCGGTGCAGGGCGGTTGGGCAGGTACCAACCTGGCGTTGTACGGCACCTCGTCCATCGGCTACCTCGGCGCGCTGGTGGAAAAAACCAACGTGGACAAAATCCTCAAAATTGACCTGCTGAAAACCGATTTTTTTCATGATGCCGCTTACCCGACCTACCTGTTGTTCAATCCTTATCTGACATCCAAAACAGTGGAACTCACCGTAGGTAACACAGCGGCAGATATTTACGACGCTGTTTCCGAAACGTTCCTTTTGCAGAATGCCACCGGAACGGTGAATATCACCCTTCCTGCCGATGCCGCGCTGATCGTGACGCTGATTCCTGCAGGCGGTGCGATTTCCTACGACCGGAACAAAATGTTCGTCGACGGCGTGGCAGTGGATTTTATGCAAAGTGCCCAGCCGTTTCAGTACGCGCCCAGGATTCAGGCGTTGGCCGCTGACCAACCGGACGTCGAATTCGGCGACAGCACAGCCGTTTTCGCCAAAGCATTTGACAAAGATTCCGACAATCTGACCTGGACCTGGAGCGCGAACGGCGGTTCCGTTTCCGGCACCGGCGCGACTATTGAATGGATAGCCCCTGCAACACCCGGCGACTACGACATTACCGGCATCGTCGCCGACCAAAACGGCAACCGCGACACAGCGACCATTACGCTGAAAGCCGTCGCGGAAATCAACCAGGCTCCACAAATCACTGATATTCAAAAAAGTGCAGCCTACGTCAGCCCCGGCGCCATGCTCGAACTCACGTGCATGGCGAACGACCCGAACGGCGACCTGCTCACCTTTACCTGGACAAATACGGGCGGCACAATCAACGGCACAGGCAGCACCGTGACCTGGACCGCTCCCCTCTCGCAAGGCATTTTTCAAATCAATGTAAAAGTGGCGGACGACGAAGGGCTTTTTGCAGAAAAAAGCACCACCGTTTTGGTAAAAAACTTTGATGCCACCCCAGCCACTCTTATCGCTCATTACCCATTCTCCGGCAATGCCAACGACGTGAGCGGCAACCAACTCCACGGGCAATTGAGCGGTGGCGCATTGATTTCTAACGACTTATGGGGCAATCCAAGCAGCGCCGCCCTGTTCGACGGGGTGAATGATGTGGTTAATGTCCCAAACAACGCACTGCTCAATTTTCAGGACGCCATCACGGTGGGTTGCTGGTTCAAGGCCACGCTGCTGCCCGACCACGAAATCTTTCTGCTTTCGCACGGGAGTTGGCAGAACCGCTGGAAAATCTCCGTCACCCCCGAAAAAAGAATCCGCTGGACGCTCAACAGCCTCGCCGGCATCGGCGACCTCGACAGCGACCTCAACGTTGCGAAAGACAGCGCCTACTACGTGACCGCCACCTACGACGGGGCGCACCTGGCGCTTTACCTGAACGGCACATTGCACACCTACAAATCCCTGACCGGTAATATCCGCACATCGCCGGTCGCCTTTACCATGGGGCAAATGTTGCCGGATAACCCGGAGTACAATTTTAAAGGGACGCTCGACGAGGTGAAAATCTTCGACCGCGCACTGACCCCGGAAGCGGTGAAAGCGCTGTATGAGAGCAGCCCGACTTCGGTTGGCGAATCGCGCGATTTGACCTTGACCCTACAGCTTTCACCCAATCCTGTCGGGGAAAATCTGACCGTTCATCTGCCTGCGGTGGCCGACAAAACGGCGTTGGTTTCCATTTTCGACTTGAACGGGCAATTGATGCTGGAGCAAAAAGCCGTGCCGGGGGCAACGGTTCAATTTAACATAAAAAATTGGAAGTCAGGATTTTATGTCGTGGTTTTTAAATCAGATTCGGCGATTGGGAAGGCAAGGTTTGTGAAGATGTAAGACCTTCACGAGCGACCAGGTTCATTATTCCATTTTATCGTCCCGCCCTCAAAATCCTGAACTGAATAGTTTTCAACAACATATTGAATGTTTAAAGGGAAACCATATTTTTTTCTTTGGGATGTCCATTCCTTATAAATCTCGCCATAAATAATGGAACTCAAATTTGATTTCTCATTCCATATCATACAGCCCTTCTCAAAATCCTGAATTGAACCTGTATTACCTGAAACCTCGGAAGTTATAGTATTATCGTCAGATGAAGGAAAGCCAAGTTCACTATTCCAACAATCAATGGATTGATAAAGGCTATAGAAACCTAGATAAACAGCAAATGTTCCAAATTCCCAGTCAATAATATATCCACCTTCAAATCGCTGTATTGACCCTTCTTTATCAAATTTTGATTTTACTTTTTCTTCATTTGTTATTGGGAAACCAAGTATTCCGCCTGTCCTAACAAGATTCTTATTTTTCTTCCACCATTCTTCGAGTCTTGCAAGTTTACTTCTAATATTTCCATTAAATAAAATCCTCGCTCCGTATCGTTCTGTAAAATAAATTGCTCCACCTTCAAACCACTGGATAAATCCTTTTGTTGAATAATTGCCTTCCCATGCTTCCTGAATATCTGATATCGGAAATCCTAAATCATATCCGGTACCGCCTTTCATTTCATAACATATTCCTATGTTTGAATTGTTTATTCTGGCTTGATGTCCTTCATTTACAGGTATATGTTTAACTTCCCCTTGTCTTCCTTTTTTCGTTATCATGTAAATTGACCCTTTTAAAAACCTGCGAACAATTCCTACGGTGTCATACGGCGAAGTTTTTGCGTCAAAGATTCTAGATGTTGCTTTACCCAATTTTTCATCTGATTCTGGAATTCTGTTATCAATTTCACCTGCTCGTTCTCTCTTTCTTCTGATTTCAATGATAATGTTTTTCACACCTGCAGCCACCTCCGTCCACGCGACATCGGAATCTGCATAACTTTTGACCGGTTTCATGTTTTTGGGCAAGCCTTGCATCCCGGCAAGGGCGGGGTTGTCTTCCCAAAGACAGGTGCGCAGGATAATCGGAACAACAGCAGTTTTGCCTTGTTCGCGCTGTTTCAAAGCCATTGGCAGTTCCGTTTCGTTGATAAACTTGGAGCGCAGGGAATCTGCGCTAACTAAAACCAAAACCAATTCTGCCTTTGCCAATTCCTCCAAAATGACAGACTCCCATGCTTCCCCGCCGAGAATGAGGGCATCGTGCCACGGTTCAATAAAGCCGGAAGAAACCAAAGAACTCAAATGGCTAAGCAAGTCATTTTTTAGTTCCTCGTCCTTGCGAGCGTAAATGATGAAGGTTCTGAGCGGCTGTCGATTTTGCATTAATCAAGAGTTGAAGTTACAAAACTACTAAACACCATCGTATTTCACGGCTTTAAAAGGTCAATAAAAACCCCGTCCAAATGGTCGAAATCAAGGTCTGTCGTAACAAAAACGAATTGCCCGACATGGGCGGTTGCCGCCAACCAGAGGTCATTTTTCCCCATATTCCGGGCGGTCAAACCGGGCGGAAGTGGCTGACCAAAGAGTTTGCCCTGACTGAAAGCATCAATCCGGGCGTAGGCATGAATGACTTCTTCATAAATGCTGAGGAGGGAAATAGAGTCGACGATTCGTTGTAATTCATCCCATTTAGGCTGGCTCCAGTTGCGTTGGTAAGCAACCGATTCAATTTCGCCAATGTTGACTACCGACAAAAACACTTGGTTCCCCAAGCCAAAAAAGTGGTGAACGCGGTTGATTTCGTCGTATTTATCGGAACGGCGGAGACAATGCAGCAGGATATTGGTGTCCCAGAGGAAATTCATGATTATTCAGAAGTGTGTTTTTCAAACAAATCTGTGGTTCAGGGCGTGAGCATTTCGCAAAGCACCTCGGCTGACGGCTCATCTTCAAAAATCTTGGCAAAAGCGTCAATCTGTTCGGGTTTCACGGCAAAAGAATCCAGATTGCCGGGAAATTTTTCAAAGCCGAGATTCAAGGAAGGCAATTTTGCTCCATTGGGGGGTTCTTTTTCGTGGTGCGAATTGCTCAAATTGGCCTTCCCGTTCTTGCCTTGTTGTTTGGTGTGCTTTGGCTGTGATTTGGTAACATCCGGGATTTCAACCACGGAGGCATTGAATTTTTCCGCCAGCGCAATCAGCAGGGCGAGGTCTTTCGCTTCGGGCGGTTGCTGAAATTCGAGAACAATTCGGGTAGTCATTTTTTTATGATTTGTCATACAAAGTTAAGCACTTCTTGCCATTGTTTGAATTTTAAAAAATGCCGCCTGTGAGATTGTTTCTCCTGGCGGCTTTGCTGTTCAAAAAAGTACCACCTATTCACCTCATTGTATCACTTGAGCCTTACCCGCTTCTTTAATTTTGCCAATATTCTCCTGTCTCCTGAGAATGAAGGATTAAGATTTGACAACTTTCCAAAAGTCCTCAAATCTCGCGCAGATACCAACCTGCCGGCGATGAAGTTTTCGAAACAATTTAAATCAATCAAAATTATGAAACGGCATTTACACACTACCTGCCTCCTCCTCTGTGGCTGGCTGTTGGCAGTCGCGGGCGCGTTCGCGCAGACCCCGGTTGCCAATTACCCCTTCACCGGCAATGCGAAAGACCTGTCGGCCAACGGCAACCACGCCGTGGTCAACGGCGCCACGCTCACCCAGGACCGCTTTGGCTGGGCCAACAGCGCGTTCAATTTTGACGGCGTACAAAGTTTTGTGCAGGCCGGCAATGTGGCAGCGCTCAATTCCGACTACACCACCGTCGCTTTTTGGGCAAAAGTGAACGCATTGCCCGTGAGTGGCGAAGCGTACCTGTTGTCGTTCGGCGGCTGGCAGGAGCGCTGGAAAATTTCTTTGCCTCCGCACGGCAAACCCGTGTGGTCCACCAACGCCTCCTCCGGTATTTCCGATATGGAAGCCGGCGACGGCAACACGCTCGTGCCCGGTGTCTGGAAACACCTGGCCTTTGTGCACGACGGTGCAAAAGATATTATCTATATGAACGGCGTGCAGGTAGCGGAAAAAAACGTGACCGGCGCCATGAACAGCACCACCAAACCCCTCGGCATCGGCTACAATGCGGTGGACGGTGGTAATTTCTTCAATGGCGCATTGGATGAAGTGCAGGTTTACAACTCGGCCCTGAGTGCCGTTCAAATCGCCGCGCTTTACACGGCACAGAACACCCCGCCTAATGTTGCGCAAGGACTCGTCGCTTCTTACACGTTCAGCAACAACGCTTTAGATGCCACTTCCTTTGGCAACCACGGCCAGACGACCGGCGTATCATCCGTCACCGACCGCTTCGGCTACGGCAACAGTGCTTACTCATTCAATGGTACTTCTTCGGAAATCGAAGCGAGCAATTCGGCCCAACTCAACTCCGCCTACACGACGGTCAGTTTTTGGATAAAACCCCGTGCTTTCGTCGCCTCCGGCGAGTCTTTTGTTCTTTCTTTCGGCGGCTGGCAGGAGCGTTTCAAAATCTCGCTGCCCAACCACGGCAAACCGGTTTTCACGACCCACTCCGGCGGGGCTTGTTGCAGCGACCTGGATTCGGGCACACCGCTGGCACTGGGGGCCTGGACACACGTCGTCATGGTGCACGACGGTACGAATGACATCATCTATTTCAACGGCGCGAAAGTCAATGAAAAAAACGCGGCGGGCACGCTCGACGCGACGACCAAACCGCTGGGTATCGGTTTTAACCCGATCGACGGCGGCAACTGGTTCGATGGCGCGCTGGATGAAGTGCAAATTTACAACTACGCCCTCAGCAATGCCGAAGTAACGGGCCTTTACACCGCGCAAAATACCTTCCCCGGCACCCCGACTGATTTGGTGGCCGAGTACAAATTTGCCGGCAATACCGACGATGCCACACAGTTCGGCAACGATGCTTCCGGAGCGGCAGCGGCTACGAAAGACCGTTTCGGTTACGGCGCCAACGCGTACCAATTCGACGGGACAAATTCTTTGGTCGCCGCCAATTCGGTACAACTCAATTCGGACTATACGACCATTAGTTTTTGGGTAAAACCTGACGAATTCCCCGTGAGCGGCGAAGTGTATCTGCTCTCGAACGGCGGCTGGCAGGAACGCTGGAAAATCTCGATGCCCAACCACGGCAAGCCTGTTTTCACGACCCACTCCGGCGGCGCGTGTTGCAGCGACATGGATTCCGGCACACCGTTGACAATCGGTACCTGGACACACGTCGTCATGGTACACGACGGCACGAAAGATATCATCTATTTCAACGGGGCACAAGTGAACGAGAAAAACGTGGCGGGTGCGCTCGACAAAACCAAGCACCCGCTCGGTATCGGCTACGACCCGATTGATGCGGGCAGTTTTTTCAAGGGCAGCCTCGACGAAGTGCAGGTCTATAACCGCGCCTTGAGCGGCGCGGAAGTAGCAGCTTTGTATACGGCGCAAAATACGGCGCCGAACATCGCCGACGATCTGGTGGCGAATTACACCTTCAGCGGCAACGCGGATGATTCCACACCTTTCACCAACAATGCGACGGCAACCGGCGCTCAATTGAGCAACGACCGTTTTGGCAAAGCAAACAAGGCATATTCGTTCAACGGGGTGAGCGACAAAGTTGAAGCGAGCAATTCGCCGCAATTGAACTCGTCCTACACCACCATCAGTTTTTGGGTAAACCCTACAGCCTTTCCCATCTCCGGCGAGGTGTATTTGCTCTCGAACGGCGGTTGGCAGGAACGTTGGAAAATTTCCATGCCCAATCACGGCAAACCCGTTTTCACCACCCACTCGGGCGGCGCTTGTTGCAGCGACCTCGACTCCGGTACACCCCTGACCTTGGGAACATGGACACACGTCGCGATGGTACACGACGGCGCGAAAGACATCATTTATTTCAACGGCGCAAAAGTCAACGAGAAAAACGCGGCAGGTACGCTCGACCCGACGGTCAAACCGCTCGGCATCGGCTTCGACCCGATCGACGTGAACAACTATTTCAACGGCTCGATCGACGAGGTGCGCATTTACAAAAAAGCACTCACCGATGTGGAAATAGCGGCGCTCTACACGGCTCAATCCACGCCTCCGGTCGTCACCGACGCGGAAGCGCCTTCCGCACCGCTCAACCTGGCGGCAACGGTTTCGTTCAACAACGTTACCCTGAACTGGTGGCCTTCCAGCGACAACGTGGGCGTGACGGGTTACAACCTCTACCAGGGCGGCAACAAAGTGCTGACGACGTCCAACACGTCCGCCTATCTTCCGGGACTGACCCCGCTGACGCTATTCACTTTCGGCGTATCCGCAGTGGATGCGGCCGGCAATGAATCCTTGATCTCTAACCTGAACGTGACTACGGCGGAAGACCAAACCCCCGACGTGATCGCACCGACCCAACCGGGCAACCTGACCGCCGACGCAGGCGCATATTCTGTGCTGCTGACATGGGATGCTTCAACGGACAATACCGCCGTGAAAGGTTATGTGGTATCCGTTGACGGTTTCTTGTTCGACACCGTCACCACGACCTCTGTATTGGTCACCGGGCTGGACCCCGAAGAGCTCTACACCTTTGAAGTATATGCTTTTGACAATGCGGGCAACAACTCCACCATCGCGGAACTCACGGTGTCGACCACCGAAGAAATTGACGCGGGCGAACTTGGCTTGGTGGCTTATTACCCGTTTGAAGGCAATGCAAACGACGCCACGCCTTACGCCAATCACGGCGTCATCGGCGGCAACCCGGTTTTTGAAGCGGCAGTGGGCCACGCAAACGGTGGTGCGCAAAACATCAGGTTCGACGGAACGGGCGATTCGATTCTGGCGCCAAATGCCGTACAACTGATTTCCGACTACACGACCGTGAGTTTCTGGATTCGGGTAGACAGCACCAATATCGCGGACGCGGAGGCTTACGTCATCGATTTCGGGCATTGGAGCCAGCGTTGGAAAATTTCGCTGCCGAAACACCTGAAAATCGTGTGGACGACCAACAGCAATACCACGCAGTTTCCAGTCCTCATTCACGACATGGACTCTAAAGACGGTAATGAGATGCTCAAAGGCTTCTGGTGGTATGTCACCATGGTACACGACGGAACCGACGATATCATTTATGTGGACGGGGAAGAGGTGAACAAACTGCCTGCGCCCGGTAAACTCAACACCACAGGTTTTCCCTTAGGCATGGGCAACAACCCGATCGAAGGCGGCCAGTTCTTCATCGGCGCTTTGGACGAACTGAAAATTTACAACAAGGCTCTTACTGCGGCTGAAATCGCCAAACTGTACGCCAGCGGCACCACCGGAACGGATGATGTGAACGCCGAACTGTTCCGGATGATCCGGGAGGTTTATCCCAACCCGGCAACCGACCGCCTGTGGGTGCGGCACGAACTGGACGGCAATCAGGCGCTGCAACTCCGCGTGTTCGACGTGCAGGGTCGCCAGATAGACGATGTGCGGTTTGGGAAAAATGCCATTCCCGACGGTCTTTTCTCCCTGAACGTGGGGCATTACCCGGCAGGCACCTACTTCCTGAATTTCGTTCTGGAAGGGAAAAGCATCGGCTCGGTGAAATTTGATAAGCGATAGGGAGACACGGGAATAAAAAATGAGGCATCCCGAATTTTTGCAAAAAGCGGAGAGATTTCGTTTCAACCCACGATTTTAATCGTGGGAGAGCAGGACGGGCGGGTAAACCAACGGTTTTAACCGTTTTCAAACGCCTGGCTGAGCCTTTATAAACCGTTAAAACGGTTTGAAATCTTGCGCTTTGTGGCATTCCCACGATTAAAATCGTGGGTTAAAAAATTCGGGATGACTCATTTTATTTACAGAAAAAGGGCTCCGGATATGTTTCCGGGGTTGTTGGCGGGGATGCTGATAACTACAACATTCGTAGCGGTCAGACGACTTTTTCTATCCTGTTAATCTTGTCAATCCTGTCGAAAATTTTTAGTCAACACCTTCATGCCTTACTCACTTTCATCGCCCTATAAAATCGGTGTAGGAACCATCTATCATGGCCAACAGATTTGAACAAAATCCAATCCTGTCAACCAAAGATATTCAGCCCAGTCATCCCGGTTTGATCGTGGAATGCGTCCTGAACCCCGGCGTTTTTTCTTTTGCCGGAAAAACATGGCTGCTGCTTCGAGTCGCGGAACGGCCGGTGCAAAAAGAAGGCATCATTTCCTTTCCGGTGATGCAAGGGGATGGCAGCCTGAAAATCATGGAATTTGAAAAAGACGACCCCGACCTCGATTTGTCCGACGCCCGGCTGCTGAAGTATAAAAAAACCACTTACCTCACCACCATTTCGCACCTGCGGCTGGTCTGCAGCGACGACGGCGTTCATTTTTACGAACCGAAAGACCACCAGCCGACCAAAATCTTCGGGCAGGGTTCTTTGGAAACGTTTGGCATCGAGGATTGCCGGGTGAGCCTGATCGAAGGGGAGTATTACCTCACTTACACGCAGGTATCCGAAAACGGCGTAGGGGTAGGGTTGATGCGCACCCGCGACTGGCAACACTTCCGGCGGGAAGGTATGATCCTGCCGCCGCACAACAAGGACTGTTCGCTTTTTGAAGAAAAAATAGGCGGCCAATACTACTGCCTGCACCGGCCTTCAGGCATCGACATCGGCGGCAATTTTATCTGGATAGCCGCCTCGCACGACCTGATTCACTGGGGCGGCCATCAGTGCATCCTGCACACGCGTCCGGGCATGTGGGACTGTGCCCGCGTAGGCGCCGGTGCAGCGCCCATCAAGACCAAAGAAGGCTGGCTGGAGATTTATCACGGCGCGGATTTCAACCACCGCTACTGCCTCGGCGCAGTGCTGCTCGACTTAAAAGACCCCTCCAAAGTGCTGGCACGCTCCCGCGAACCCTTGTTCGAGCCGATAGCAAAATATGAACAAACCGGCTTTTTCGGCAACGTGGTTTTTACCAACGGACACTTGGTGAACGGCGACGAAATTACCATGTATTACGGCGCCTCCGACGAAGTCATTTGCGGGGCGAAGTTGTCTATTGAAAATATTTTGGCCGAATTGATTCAAGTGGGTGAGGCTGTGTCGTAAGCACTGTTTTGATAGGCGTTTCCAAATTGTGTTTGTTGCATTGCCAGAAACCTTCCAGGTTTTCAAAACCTGGAAGGTTTGCCCGGGAAAAACGAAACAATCTATGGAATCGCAATTGTGAAGTACGCCAGATTTGACAACTTTTAAAAAGTTGTCAAATCTTCGCCTGGCGTTTGGCAATAATAATTTGGCAAGCAAAAGATTGTTGCATTTGCTTGAGACTTTTGACACAACAGCCCAGCGGGTTTTTACTCCGCCAATAACCGTTGAAAAAGAATCTCTTTTTAGGCGAACCCCAGGAGGCGCCGAACTCATGCCACACCTTATTGCAGCCTTCATCCACTATTATGCTAAAAAAACTAACAAACGAATTTTCCTTTTTTCAGTCGCACCCCCTCGGGATGCGGACGCTTCTGCTTACCAACCTCATCTATGCACTGGTGATGCCCATCGTCGAATTGTTCGTCGGGGCATACATCATGCGCAATTCCGAAGACATCAGCCTGGTGGTCATATTCCAGTTGGCAGTCTATACGGGCATCCCGTTGACGTTTATGATCAACGGCTTTTTGCTCAACCGCGTCCCGATTGCGCGACTGTATTCGTTGGGTATGTTGCTGAGCGGCGTGTCCATGTTTGCCATGATGTCGCTCGACAATCTCGACACGCTGGGGGTGTTTTTTGCCGGGCTTATCATGGGTTTGTCTTATGGCTTTTTCTGGGCCAACCGCGATTTTCTGGCGCTCAACACCACGAAAGACGGCAACCGCAACTACTACTACGGCATTGAAACTTTCTTTTACACCATTACGGGCATCATGGTGCCGCTGGCTGCGGGGGCGTTTATCGCTGCTACCGAAAAAAACGGCTGGTTCGGCGGCAACGTGAACGTGGCCTATCATGGTTTGACGGTTGGCGTGTTCGCACTGTCGGTTTTTGCTTCCATTTTGGTGCATCGCGGCAATTTCCAAAACCCCAAAAGAGCGCCGTTTCTGTTTCTCAAATTCGATCGTCTTTGGAATAAAATGCTCGGCTTAGCCGCGCTCAAAGGCGTGGCGCAGGGTTACATCGTGACTGCGCCGACGATGCTGATCCTGACGCTCGTTGGAAAAGAAGGCTCGCTTGGACTGATTACAAGCATTGCGGCGGCGGTATCGGCGGTTTTGCTCTACGTGCTGGGCCGCATCACCAGTCCGAAACACCGGCTGCTGATTTACGGCATTGGGTGCGGACTGTTCGTTTTGGGCGCGCTGTTCAATGCCGGTTTGTACTCGGCCTTTGGCGTGATACTCTTCATGTTATGCCTGTTATTTGCCCGCCCGCTGCTCGACATCGCGTATTTTCCGATACAACTGAAAGTGATCGACGTGGTGGCCGAAAAGGAAGGGCGCAACGAATTCGCCTATATTTTCAACCACGAGTTGGGCCTGTATCTCGGTCGTTTGTTCGGATGCGGATTGTTCATCGTGCTGGCGCGGTATGTGAGCGAATACGCTGCGCTGCGCTACGCGCTGCTGGCGATTGCAGTGGTGCATTTCATGGGGTATTTCATGATGCGGAATATTGTACGGGAAGAAGAGATGGTTCGGGAATGAAGAAACATGAGTCAGATACACGCTTGATTAATTTTGAAGAATACCCACTTTAGAGCATGCGCATCTTCAACATCGGTATCATCGGTTACGGCGGCTTCGGAAAATTTCTCCACAACGCCTGGAACCAACTTGACAACGTGCGTATGATCGCCGTTGCCGACAAAATGGCAGATGCCATGCACGGTCTGAACGGCGTAAAAACCTTCACCGACTGGCGTGACCTGCTTCTTGAAAAAGACATCGACGTGGTCGCCATCGTCACCGAACCCGCCACGCACGAGGCAATCGCAACCGCCTGCATGGAAGCCGGCAAAAACGTCCTGATTGAAAAACCGCTTGCCATTGCGCTGTCCGATGCCCATAAAATCATGCAGTCCCGCGACCGCACGGGCGCCATCGCTGCCATTGATTTTATCATGCGCTTCAACCCGCTTTTGCAGGCCATTCATGGTTTTACGCAGCAGGAAATGTTTGGGAAACTGCGCCGGGTGGATGTGGAAAACTATGCTCAAGATGAGCAACTTCCGCCCGAGCATTGGTTTTGGCACCCCGAGCGCTCCGGCGGCATCCTGATCGAACACGCGGTCCATTTTATCGACCTCGTCCACTTCTTCGCCCCAGCCAAACTCCTGACTGTCAATGGTTTGAAACACAATCGTAACCTGCAGCAGGAAGACCAAATCATGGCAAACGCGCTTTACGAAGGTGGATTGATTGCAACGCATTACCATTCGTTTGCACGACCCGGTTTTTTTGAGACCACCAAAATAAAACTCGCCTACGACCTTGCCGATATAGAACTGCAAGGCTGGATTCCTCTCGGAGGAACGCTGAAAGCCCTTGTCAACCCACGCTCCAAACAAACCCTGCTTGCCAGCCCGTTTTTTGAATTGAGTGATTCAACGTCCATCGAAAATGCTACGGACGAATCCAGACCCAAAGGCTGGGGCATCTCCGGCAACCCAGGTAATACAACCAGGCACACCATTCGCTCCGGCGGCATTACTTATGAAGTCAATGAAATCATCACCGGCAAGTTCCGGATGGACCAATCCAAGCAGGAAGTGTACGCCGATTGCGTCCGGGCGTCTTTGCTGGATGTGCTGAAAAAAATTGAAAAACCCACGCATCAACTCAGTGCTTCGCTCGAAAGCGGTATTGCCAGTCTCGAAGTCGCTGTTCGTGCGACGGAATCGGCGCGGAATCCGGCTTAGCCGAAGCATTTAATTCAACCCACGATTTCAATCGTGGGCAAGGAGGAAAAGTCAGGATCATTAAACGGATTCATCCGTTTTTATCATAAAACCGATAAATCGTTCAGACATTAGCCTGGTTTAGTCGAAGACCCCCGAATGAATTCGTGGGTTGAAACCAAACGCAAGATTTTCAGTAAGTTATCGTGCAAAATCACGTCAATTAGAATGAAAAAACTTCACTTTTTTGCCCTCCTTTTATCCTACTTAACCGCCTGCGCGCCGCAACCCAATTTCACACCCTCGGCAGTGCCGGTCGCCCAAACCGCCATTCCCCGCGTGGAAAAAATGCCCAATCACCCGAAGCCTTACGCTTTCAGGGACTGGAAAAAAACCGCGCTTGATTTCGACCGCTATGTGTTCGATTTTTCGCAAAAAGGGGAATTTCTGCCCCTGATCTGGTGGGACAAAACAGGGCGTAATTTCCCCGAAACCACGTTCGGGATTTATACGGCATTGGGCGATGTCCGCATGGGCGCAGCAGTCAACAACGGCGAAAACCACGAGGCGCTCGGCGCGCTCGGCGCGGTGCTCGGCGCGACGCTGGCAGGCATCGACAAAAGCAAACAGGACGGCCACGATTACGTGCGGATGTTGCGCAACTATTTTAACAAAGACAATGGCTGGAATGTGGTCATGAATTTCACCAACAAAGGCGCGCACATCGGCGGCGGCTACGGCAACGACTTTTGGTACGAGGTGCACAACAACGTGCTGTTTTACAGCGTCGCCGATTTGTACCCGAAGGCAAAAGATTTCGAAGACATTCAGCGCACCATTGCCAACCAGTTTTACAGCTCGGATTCCATCATGGGCAACAGTTACAGTTACTCGTTTTTCGACTTCAAAAATATGCAACCCGGCAAAAACCACATCCCGACGCAGGAAGATGTGGCGGGTGGGTATGCTTTTGTGCTGTACTCGGCCTGGGTCAAGTTTGGCGACGAAAAATACCTCCGCGCCGCCAAAAACGCCCTGAACGTGCTGTACAACCAAAAAGAAAACCGTTTTTACGAAGCCATGATGCCGATTGCGGCTTATGTCGCGGCGCGTATGAACGTGGAAGCCAACACAAACTACGACATTCAGCGTTTTCTCGACTGGACCTTCGACGGCACGGCCGTAGGGCGGGAAGGCTGGGGCGTACTGGCCGACAATTGGGGCGGCTACGACGTGAGCGGCCTGGCAGGCAGCACCGTCCACAATGGCGGTTACGGCTTCCTGATGAACACCTTCGACCTGATGATGCCGCTTTCGGCGATGGTGCGCTACGATCAACGCTACGCCCGCGCGGTGGGCAAGTGGGCGCTCAATGCTTCCAACGCGGCGCGTTTTTGCTACCCTTACGAAATACCCGATTCGCTGCAAGCCATCCCGCAGCACAAGGCCGTGACCAAAAATGTCATTGCTTACGAGGGTATTATCAAGGAGTCCGTTTATCCGCAGTTCAAAGGCATCACGCCGTTTGCGCAGGGCGACGGCCCGCTCTGGCATGAGGGTATGCCGCCGCAAACCATGTTCTCGGTGTATGGCAGCGGACACGTCGGTTTTTTCGGGGGCACGATCCAGCCGACCAACGTGCCGGAAATCCTGGAAATAAACTGTCGCGCCACCGATTTTTACAAAAAACAGGAAGCCTACCCGACTTACCTGTATTTCAACCCTTACACGGCATCAAAAGCCGTCATCGTCGATCTGGGAACTATAAAAACGGATGTGTACGATGCCGTGAGCCGCACCTTTTTGAAACGCGGAGCCTCAGGTCAAATGTCTTTCGATATTGCGGGGGATGCAGCGCGACTGCTGGTGCTGGTGCCCGCCGGGAGCAAGTATTCGGTGGAAAACGGGAAGTTGCTGGCAGGAAGTATGCCGGTGGATTTCAGGTATGGGAAATGAGGCAACATCACCCAAATTCCGGAAGATTATCCCAGCTGCGTACCTGTCCCTCTGCAGTCGAATAGTTTTGGTCGCCACCATAGATCAGATAAGCCTGCTGAGGGCTTGAAGATGTCATTCCGTTGAAAAAATTCAACCCTTTGAAAAAGTTGGAGTGCATCGCCTGAGCGGCTTTGATTTCTATAGGGAACAACTTTCCGCCCTCTTCTATCAGCAAATCTATTTCGTGACCGGCGTGGTCGCGCCAGAAGTACAGGCTTGGTCTGATACCTTGATTATAAAGGTTTTTCAAAACTTCTACAATGATGAAATTTTCAAACAAAGCACCATAAGCGAAGTGATCACGCAGGCCTTCCGGGGAGCGAATGCCCAGCAATGAACAGGCTAAACCAGTGTCGTAAAAATAGAGTTTGGGTGTTTTGACGATTCGTTTGTTAAAGTTTCCAAAGTAGGGAGGCAAGGTAAAAACCTGGAAACTGGTTTTTAAAATGGAAAGCCAACGCGCCACCGTTTTTTGATCTACGCCGGCTAATCCGCCCACCTCACTCTGATTGAACATCTGCCCCGTTCTACCGGCACACAGCCGTAAAAATCGTTGGAAAGCATCCAGATCGGACACATTTACCAATTGCCGCACATCGCGTTCGATATAGGTCTGAATATAGTTTGGATAAAAATCAGTCGCTGCGATTCCTTTATCATACAAACGTGGAAAGAAGCCATTGTAAATATACTCGAGCGCTGTATCTTTTTGAAAATCAGCCCCTTTTACCTCATTCAAAGAAAAAGGCAATAAATTGAAAATGGCAACCCGCCCGGCCAGACTCTGTGTGATTTTCTCCATGAACAAAAAATGCTGCGAGCCTGTCAATACGAACTCGCCCGTTTGCTGGTGTTCGTCGGCCAGCACCTGAATGTAGGAAAAAATTTCCGGAACATACTGCGCCTCGTCGATGATGATGCCTTTACGGCCATGCCGTAGAAAGTCCATCGGGGACGTTTGGGCAGCCAACCGGGTATCGGGATTTTCGAGATTGGTATAAGCATAGTCCGGGAAAATTTGCCGCGCCAGTGTCGTTTTACCCGACTGTCGCGGCCCGGTCAGGCTGACTACCGGGTACTGGGTGGCCAAATATAGGATTTTACCGGAAAGTGCTCGTGCAATCATTGTGCAAAATTAGGAATTCAATTCCTAATTTTCAAGAAAATATTGAAAATTAGGAATTGCCTGCATCGTCACAAGGAAAAGGACCCTGAATATTTTAGCAACCGAATAAAAGTGCAGATCAAACGCTGCACACGGCTGTTTACTTGTCAAATTCCTTTGTTTATCTATACTTATTTTGCGAAATTTTGTTTTTTCAGACTTTTGGATGGCCCCAAACCTGTTCCGAATACTCACCGGTCATTAACATCCATTTTATGAAAAAAATCTTGCCAATCAGACTTGCTTCAGTGCTGCTTGCGGTACTGATGTCCGCCCCATCCTGGTCTCAGGGAATCACCTCGCCGCAGGCGGCCAGCCCGGCTGCCAAAGTTACGCAAACCGTCGGCATTTCTACCGTCACCGTGTCCTATTCGAGGCCCTCGGTAAAAGGCCGCGAGATTTGGGGCGCCCTCGTGCCTTATGGCTGGAACGCACAGGGTTTCGGCAACAACAAAGAAGCGCCCTGGCGTGCCGGCGCCAATGAAAACACCGTGATAAAATTGTCTCATGCCGCAAAAATTGACGGAAAAGAAGTGCCCGCCGGTTCTTACGGCTTGTTTTTCGTCGTGAATAAAGACGACTCGGGCGAGGTGATCCTGTCGAAAGATTACCGCTCCTGGGGCAGTTTCTGGTACGAACCCGGCCAGGATCAACTGCGCGCTAAAATTCAGTTGCGGACCATCCCGCATACGGAAATGCTGACCTACGATTTTATCAACCTCACAAAGAACTCTGCCGAACTGGTGCTCAACTGGGAAAAGAAACAATTCCCCGTCAAGATTGAATTTGCCGTCGACGACATCGTGATGGCCAACGCCGTGGAAGAATTGAAAGGCCCCGTGGGATTTAGCTGGCAAGGATATTCGAGCGCTGCCGCTTATGCGATGAAAAACAAGATCAACCAGGAAACTGCCCTGAAATGGGCCGACCAGGCCGTCGCGCAAAACAAAAATTTTACCACGCTGAACATCAAATCGGAACTGCTCCGCCAAACGGGCAAAACCGCCGAAGCCGACAAACTCACCAAGGATGCGATCACCCTTGCGACGGAAGCCGAACTCAATCAATACGGCTACCAGTTGCTCAACGACGGCAAACACGACGAAGCCATTAAAATATTTATCCTCAACACAGAGCGTCACCCCGAAAGTGCGAATACCTGGGACAGTCTGGGCGAGGCGTATGCCACCAAAGGCGACAAGGATAACGCGGTCAAAAGCTTCAAAAAGGCGCTGAGTATGAATCCGCCTGCGAATGTGAAAGCTAATTCGGAAATGTATATGAAGAAGTTGGGGGCGATGTGATAGGGGGCAGTGGTAGTTGGCAGTAGCAGTGAAGTGACCGGGTGACTTTGGAGTCGCCCGGTCACTTTTCGTATTCATGCTCCCTCTTCCAATACCCTTAGCCGCTCAACAATCTCCGTCGCCGAGGGCAAGAAACGAGCAAACGCTTCAGGCAGTTGGTTCGTAATTGTGTAAGAGGCGACACCCAAGGGATGTGAACCTGTTTTCAAAGCATACTCGACGACCGTCCGGTTTTTACTTTTACAAATGATGATTCCGATGGAGTCGTTTTCGTCGGGTAGTTTGACCGTGTCGTTCAGCACGTTGAGATAAAACTCCATTTTGCCTTTGTGCTCTGGTTCGAATTCGTCTATTTTGAGGTCAATCGCCACAAGGCAACGGAGACGCCGGTGAAAAAGCAGAAGGTCGACGTGATAGTCCTTGCCGCCGACTTCGAGCCGGAACTGGTTGCCGATAAAAGTGTAATCGCCGCCCATTTCAATCAAAAAGCGGCGGATATTGCGGATAAGCGCCTGTTCGAGTTCCGATTCGGCATGGGCATCGGCGAGTTCGAGGAAATCAAACGTGTATTCGTCTTTGACGGCGAGTTTGGCGTGGTCGCGTATATTTTCCGGGAGTGTCTGGTCAAAATTGGTCTGGTTGAGCAGGTAGGCTTCGTAGGAGCGCCCCTCGATCTGATGGATAAGCACGGCCTTCGTCCAGCCGTATTTTTTGGTCATGCGGATATAGAATTCGCGTTGGAGGTTGTCCTTGCACTTGCTGATAATGATGATCTGCTTGGCCCAACTAATTTCTCCAACCAATGGTTGGAGATTTTCGGCATTTCGGTATTCCAGATAGAATTGGCGCATATACCAAAGATTTTGCACCGAAAATCCCTGCTTTTCTTTAAACTCCGTCTGCAACTCCAACGAAAGTTTTTCCACGACGGATTTGCCCCAGCCGTAGGCTTCCTGTTTTTCGACGATAGACTTGCCGATAGACCAGTAGAGATCGATCAACTGGCGGTTCACAGCGCGGAGCGCTTCGTACTGCGCATTCCGGATTTTGGTTTTGATGTCAGCGACAAATTGCGCGAACTGTTGATTGTCAATGTTTTCCATGTAATGAAGCGGTTGTGATTATGAGTCGCAAAAATATAAATTGTTGTTTTATTTACAACAATTTGTATTTTTAAAAAAACACACGCCCCACAACCTCGTCCACAACCGTACAACCCCGTCCGAAAACGAACACTCCGGCGATGGGTTGCTTTTCCCAAAAAATTGAAAATCAACAAACAAGCGTTTCGGCACGTGGTGTGGAGCATCAACATCTTATATCTACTCATATTCAAAACCACAACCTTCCCTTTTACTCTCCTTAACAAACCCTGCCCGGATCGTCCTTCACCCCCAAGGCTAAGGGGGTTTGTTAAGGAGAGAAAAAGGGAAGGTTTACCATACTATGATCCAAAACTATATCACCATCGCCCTGCGCAACCTGCGGAGAAACCTGTCGTACACACTGCTCAATGTTTTTGGCCTCGCCTTGAGCATCGCGTGCAGCATCCTGATCTTCCTGCTGGTGCGCCAGCACCTGAGTTATGACACCTGGCACACGAAGACGGAGCGCATTGCCATGATCGGCACCGAATCGCGGCGCGATGTGGTGGAAAAAATGAACTGCACACCATACCCGATGTCGGCGGCGCTGCGGCAGGAATATGCTTTTTTGGAAAAAACGGCGATGGTATCGCGGCGCAGTAATTCGCTGATCACCATCGCTGAAAACGGCGCCGCGCCGGTCAAATTCAAGGAGGAAGACGCCCGCGCGGTCGCCGAACCGGAATTGTTCGACATCTTTGATTTGTCACTGATACAAGGCGATCTGAACGGTTTGCGGGAGCCTTACACGGCAGTATTGACCGAAAAACTCGCCCGTAAATACTATGGCACCACCGATGCGGTGGGCAAGACCTTCAAACTCAATGCTCGTTTCGATTTCCGGGTGGTGGGTATCCTGAAAGATATTCCCGACAATACAAGTCTGCAATACCAGATGTATTGTTCCTGGGCCACCATTGCTGCCGACTCCAATTCCCGGCGCACGCTCAGCAACTGGGGCGGCATTCAGGGCGGCACGCAGTGTTATGTATTGTTCCGCGAAGGTCACGGAGCAAATGAATTGGAATCGGCCTTCGCAGGTTTCCGCGAAAAGTATTTTCACCCGGAGGTGCGCAACTGGTATTACCACCCGATTCCTTTGTCTTCCGTTCACCTCGACCCCGACTATGGATCGGGCACCAGCAAAAGTTATCTTTGGACCCTGGGGCTGATCGGCCTTTTTCTGCTGCTGACGGCTTGTGTCAATTTTGTCAACATGGCCACCGCTCAGGCGCTCAACCGCGCCCGCGAGGTGGGTGTGCGCAAAACGATGGGCAGCACCCGAGGCCAGTTGTTCTGGCAGTTTATGGCCGAAACGAGCCTGATCGTGCTGACGGCCACCGTTTTGAGTCTCGGCTTGGCGCGTATGGGATTACCTTTTCTCAACGACTTAGTGAATCAGCAACTGGCGCTCGACTTTGCTCGCGACGGCCTGCTCTATGGTTTTTTGGCGCTGCTGATGCTCATTGTGGTTTTTCTGGCCGGCGCTTATCCGGGTGTTGTACAGTCGGGTTTCCAGCCGGTGCAGTCGCTCAAAGGCGCCGTCGATAGCCGCCAGGTGGGCGGTTTTTCGCTCCGGCGTGTGCTGGTGGGCGTCCAGTTCGCCATTTCGCAGGCGCTGATCATCGGCGCCGTTGTGATCACCGCGCAAATGGAATACGCCCGCAATGCCGACCTTGGTTTCCGGCGCGACGGCATCGTGACGCTCCCTTTGCCCGGCAGCGATCCTGCCAAAGTCACTGCATTGAAACAGGAATTGAGTCATATCGCAAGCGTCGAACAAACCAGCCTGTGCATGCAGCCGCCCGCATCGGGTTCCAACTGGAACACCCAGGTACAGCTGGAGGGCAGGAATGAAAAAGAGCCCTGGATCATCAATTTCAAATTTGCCGACACCGATTATGCCGAAACGTTCGGCCTGCAATTCGTCGCGGGCCGCAATCTGCAAGCCACCGATACCTTGCGCGAATTTATTGTCAATGAAACGGTTGTAAAAAAACTGAACCTCGCTTCGGCGGACGAGATCATCGGTAAAAAACTAGATGTGGACGGCAGGTTGTTCCCGGTGGTGGGGGTGGTAAAAGATTTTCACAACCAGTCGTTCCGCGACGCCATCGAACCGGTTTGTATAGGTAGCGCCCTGGAAAACTACGACGTGTGCGCGGTGAGAATCAACCTGCAAAACACGCAGCCAACCCTTGCTGCGCTTGAAAAAACCTGGACGGGTCTTTTCCCCGAACAGTTCTACGAATACGATTTTATGGATGCCCGGATTGCGGAGTTCTACGAAGAAGAGGCCACGATCATGCAGTTGATCCGCCTGTTTGCGGGTATCGCCATTTTCATCGGGTGCCTCGGCTTGTACGGCCTGGCAGCCTTTATGGTCACGCGCAAGACCAAAGAAATCGGCATCCGCAAGACGCTGGGCGCTACGGTACCGGGCATCCTGTGGCTGTTCGGCAAAGAGTACGCCCGACTTATCGTCGTCGCTTTTATCGTAGCCGCGCCCATAGCCTGGTGGGCCATGAACAGCTGGCTCAACGACTATGTCTACCGGATTCCTATGGGAGCAGGTATTTTTCTTTTGTCTTTAGCGGCCACGTTTTTGGTTGCCTTCCTGACCGTGAGTTTTCAGAGTGCGCGGGCGGCGTTGGCGAATCCTGTCAAGTCATTGCGCAGCGAATAATTGGTGTGTCTCATTTTTGCGCTATCAACTGTGCGTTGAAAGCGCCGGTATCAAACTGAACGTGCCTGATTTTCACTTTGCCGTTGGCGTCAAATTCGTCGGTAAAAATGAAGGGCACCACCACTTTGTTGCCTGTGGGCGGGTTACCCTGCACCGGACCGGTGTTCGTACCGCTGAAAATGCCCCGGACGCATACCATGTTGCCAGAGGAGAACATCTGCACCACCTCGTGCTTTACATCGGGAAAACTCGCCTTTTGCCCTTGCATCAAACCTTTGAACACTTCGAGCGAGCCGGGCTTGGGCAGGAAGGGATTGTTGATCTGGAAATCCGCGGCGCAATAAGCGTCGAACTTAGCCGGGGCGCCCTCATCCATTGCTGCAAGGATGGCACGAACAGAGGCCTCGTTTTTGGCTCCCGCATCGACTTTTTCATCTGTGCAGGCAGACAGAAAAACGAAAATGGCAAGGGATGTCAACAGAGAAATTTTTTTGATTGATGTGTCCATTTCTGAAAAGTTAAGTAGTTGAACTGATTTCAGAAACAAAGGTCGGAGCGGTGAAGTGGTGCAACATGGTACGAATGCGACTTCGTGTGGCACAATTACGATCTGCCGCGAAATTGGAGCGGGGTGCAGTTCATCTGCTTCTTGAAAAACTTGTTGAAGTGGGAAGGATCGGAGAAATCCAGTTGGTATGCAATTTCGGCGTTGGAGTATTCCGTGTGCAGCAAATAGGCTTTGGCTTCCCGCAGGATCATCTCATCGATCAATTCGTGCGCTGTTTTTTCCGATTGCGATTTGATCGCCCTGTTCAGATGGTCGGCGCTTACGTGCAGCAGGTCGGCGTAATCCGATACCTTGCGAAGCCTCAAAAAATGCCGGCCCACCAATTTGACAAACCTCCGGAACAAGGCATTGGCGTTCACTCCGCTTTCCTGTTTTGCCAGTTGCTGACGTTCATAGCTCCGATTGGCGTAGACAAATATGAGCTGAATATACAATTGAGTGATGCGGCCGATGTCCGCTTTCCTGTTTTTTATTTCGCCGTTGATTTTCAGGATGATGTGCTCTATCTCAATTGCTTCCGCGTCGTTCAGTTGAAAACTGTGCGCCCCCGAGTAACTGAGGAACGGATACTGCTCCCGGTTGTCGTTCAGCAACAGCGACTCAGCCATGAATTCTTCTTTGAACAGCAGATAGTATGCAAAAAAGTCGTCGCTTTTGTCGTACAGCGAAAACACCTGCCCCGGGTAACCGAAAACGACGGTATTGCGCACCGGGTGAAAAGCCTCGAGACCGAGGTCAATATTGGCTGTTCCCGACCGCGTAAGCGCGATCCTGTAATATTGGGTCTTGATCGGGCCGATATTCGCCTTCAGGTTGACAGTCGAATACAACCCGAAACCACCCTGTATCAACTCATTCGAGTTGTCCAGGCCAAAATCGCTGCGCACGCTCCCATCTTTGTGAATCTTGTAAAAAGAGGGATCGAGGTGGTACCGTATGATTTCCGTTTTGTCCTTTTTCATAAGTGAAAGTGCCGTGCGACACGTGCAAATCTACCCAAAGGGGCGGGGTACACGCATCAAATTTTTAAGGATAAATTGAAAAAAGCCAAATGTTATTGATTTAAGATTGCCGACTATATGATCTTTTTTAGGAAAAAAATATCGTATTCAGTCTTATCATATCCCTGCACATAACGTCCGCCCCCGCACACCGAAACGTTCGAAAACGGACATTGCCCGGCATAAAATTTGAAGAAAATGCCTGATAACCAATTGCTTACCCTGCTGGTATGGCGATTGTCAATAAGATACCTGAAACTACAAATTGCAACATGCTGACCAACTACCTCAAACTCGCTTTGCGCAACTTGCGTCGCCAGCCTTTCTTTTCGGCAGTCAATATTGCCGGTCTTGCCGTCGGGTTGGCCGCTTGTTGGCTCATCGGGCTTTATGTGTTGAATGAACGCAGTTTCGACCGGTTTTTGCCCGATGCCGACCGCATCTGCGCCGTAGCACTCGACCTGAAAATGGGTGACGAAGAAGGCCACACGACCAACACCCCGCCTCCGCTCGGCCCCCGGTTGTTGATCGATTTCCCGGAAATCGAACAGGCTGCCCGCACTTTTTACCTGCAAGAAAGCAACGTGCGGCTCGAAAAACCGGGGCAAGCCCCACTCGCCTTTTCCGAAACGGGGGCCTATGCCGCCGATACTTCCTTCCTCGAACTGTTTGATTTTCCGATGATTGAGGGCAATGCGGCGACCGCCCTCGACCGCCCCCGCAGTCTCGTGCTGAGCGAGTGGGCGGCAGAAAAATATTTCGGCAAAACCTCCGCCGTCGGCCAGTCGCTGTTGATCAACGACCGACCGTTCACAGTTTCCGGCGTGGCGAAAAACCTGCCTTCTACTTCTACTGTGCAGTTCGATTTTTTGGTGCCAATGGCTGATTTCAAGGTGGTTGACCGCTTTTCGTGGTCGTGGGTTTGGTTGCAGGTGGACACCTGGGTACGACTCCGCGAACGCCCAACTGCCGCAAGTTTGGCTGCGCTCGAAGCCAAATTTCCGGCCATGGTGCATCGCCACGCGCCCGCCGCGTTCGAGCGCATCGGTCAAAATTTTGAGGAAAATATGAAACGTGGCGACCGCTGGAATGTGCAGTTGTTGCCCCTGACCAGTCTGCACCTCGACCACGCCGATCTCGCCACGCGGCTCCGAACGCTCGGCGACGGCGCACAGGTACAGATGTTCGGCATTGTAGGCGCGTTGATTTTGCTGTTGGCCTGCGTGAATTTTATGAACCTCTCCACTGCACGGTCTTCGGGTCGCGCCCGCGAAGTGGGGGTTCGGAAAGCCCTCGGTTCGCAGCGCAGCGGCCTGGTCGGGCAGTTTTTGGCCGAGGCCATGCTGTTCAGCGGCACGGGGATGCTCTTAGCTGCCGTTTTGGCGGCGGCGAGTTTGCCGCTTTTCAACCAACTGACAGAACTGGAATTGAGTATTTCCGACCTTTTCTCTTTAAAAAATATCGGTTTAGCGGCAGGGTTGACCGTACTGACAGGTTTTTTGGGTGGGCTGTACCCGGCGTTTTTTCTATCAAAATTCAACCCGGGGGAAGTTTTCAAAACGACTTCCGGCTCGTCCAAAGGCGGCCATGCGGGCGTTCGGAACGGATTGGTCGTGTTCCAGTTTTCGGTGTCGATTACCCTGATGCTCGGCTCGTGGGTCGTGCTGCGGCAGTTGGATTTTGCCCGAAAAAACTCGCCCGGCCTGCAACGCGAAAACGTGCTGGTTTTGCCCGTGCTGCGCAACATGGAAGACCCGACGAAGCTGGAATCGTTTCGCCAACAAATCGAGCAATTGCCGGAGGTGACCGCCGTTTCGCGCACTTCTTTTTTGCCGTCATTGGGCAGTTTCGGCGATTTTTACGAACCCGAACAGGGTGACCAAAGCCGGCCGGTGGTGCAAAATCTGATGATTTCGTCCTTCCTCTCCGACTCGCGGTTTGTCCCGGCGCTCGGCCTCGACCTCATCGCCGGGCGCAATTTTCAGGACGATACCGGCCTCGGCGATTCCTGTTCCGTGATTTTGAACGAAGCCGCCGTCCGCGCCATTGGTTGGGAAAACCCCGTCGGAAAATGGATGCGCTACCCCGGCAACGCCAACCAGCGCTTTCAATGCGTGGGTGTGATGCGCGATTTTCACCTCGGTTCGGTGCGCGGGGCGATTGAACCGGCGGCTATTTTTCATCAATCCTCCAATTCGTACCGCGTTTGGGCATCTTACATCGTCGCCCGCTTGCGCCCCGGTACGGAGAAATCGGCGCTCGAAAAAAACGCCCGGCTCTGGGCCGGCGCGATACCAAACGCGCCGTTTAAGTTCGATTTTTTGGATGCGTCCTTTGCGCGGATGTACCGTTCGGAAGCTAAAATGGGGTCTGTTTTGAGCGTTTTCACGGGCCTGGCCTTGTTCATCGGGTGCTTGGGATTGTTCGCGCTGGCGGCGTTCACGGCAGAACGGCGCACCAAAGAAATCGGCATCCGAAAAGTGCTGGGCGCTTCCGTCGCAGGCATCACGGGCCTTCTGGCAAAGGATTTTTTGAAATTGGTTTGCATTGCCATTCTCATCGCTTCGCCTATCGCATATTTTTTCATGCAAAAATGGCTGACCGATTTCGCTTATCGCATTGATATTCAATGGTGGATGTTCGCAGCAGCAGGGGCAGTAGCGGTAGCAGTGGCGTTTTTGACCGTAGGTTTTCAGAGCGTGAAGGCGGCGTTGGCGAATCCGGTGCAATCGTTGCGGAGTGAGTGATATGATGACGTTTCGTTTTCGTCAGCCAAAGGGTAGTAGCGGGCATTGTCGCCCAAGTCGTAAATGACTTGTTTAGTGGGGTTTTGAAGTTGTATTTTTTCGTACAAGGCAATGGTGCCTGGGCGTTGATGGTTTCGGCCTCGTGAATGATGACTTGTTGGGGCTGATGAGCATTCATCGCGCCGTTGATGTTGATGCGCCGACGGCCGGTGTTGGTGGCAACGGGCTTGTCCTGTGTCCAACATGACTAACACCTACAACTTCATATACGCATCTTTGTCGCGTGTATTGCCGCGCAACTCCTCCACGGAGGCCCTTTCGATCGGTGTCAAAAGTCGGTTGCTCATCACCCGAAGTGCAGACTATGAACCAGATTTGTGCTTACCCCGTACTTCACCGTTTATTTACCCATCAGGTGCGTTTACATCCATTTTTTGACGAAAGTAAAGCCCTTGCGTTGAACATCCAAACGTCACAGGTCTCACTGGTCTCCGCAAAAGTAATTTTCCGTAACCGCAGTTACCGTAACGCCGGTAACGATTCATGCCTGAAGTCCGCAGGTTTCACTATCAAAGGCCGGTCGCAACTTGCGTTACTTATTCCGACCGAAGACTCTTCACCGGATTCGCCAGCGCCGCCTTCACACTCTGAAAACCCACCGCCAGAAACGCGACTACTACTGCAACTGCCCCTGCTACTGCGAACACCCACCACTGCACATCGATGCGGTAGGCAAAATTGGAGAGCCACTTGTTCATCACCCACCAACCGAGCGGCAGGGCCAGCAAAATGGCAAGGCCCACCAATTTAAGAATATCCTTGGAGAGCAGGGCGACAATGCCCGAAGTCGTGGAACCCAGCACCTTGCGAATGCCGATTTCCTTCGTGCGCTGCGCAATGGTGTAGCCCGACAGCCCGAACAAACCCAGGCACCCGATAAAGATGGCGAGGATGGCAAAAACGGTGGCGAGTTTGCCGAATCGCCGCTCGTTTTCGTACTGGCGGTTGAAATAGTCGTCGAGGAAAAAATAATCGAACGGATTGCCCGGAAAAGCGGTCGCCCAGGATTGGCGGATGTGATCCACCGTGCGGGGCAGGTTGCCGGTACGGACGCGCATGGAATAAAATTCTCCCTGATAGAGGTTACAGTAAAACACCGTGGGGTCGAGGCTTTTTTTCAGCGAAACCTGGTGGTAATCGTTCACTACGCCCGCCACGATCGGGTTCCATTGAAAATTCGGAATGGCGAGCGTTTGGCCGACGGCTTCTTCCGGGTTTTTGAAACCGAGCAGCCGCGCTGCGGATTCGGTGAGGATGACAGAGGTATCCGGGTCTTTGGGGAAATCCTTTGAAAAATTGCGCCCTGCCACGATCCGCATTTTGAATACATTCAAAAAGTCGTAGTCCATGCTGTTGAAACGCACCACGGCGGCTTCCGTGTCGCCGGCGCCGTAGCGTTTGACCTCGGCTTTGTATTCGCGCTGTTTTCCCGGCACCGTGGCGGAGGCGGACACGGCTTCGATGTCGCCGCTTTTTGACAGTTCGGTTCGGAACACGTCGACGGCCGAGTTGAAAGCCTGTCGGTCGCGCTGCGCGATGCCGGGACGCTCCACCGTGAGCACCTGATCGATGTTCATGCCGAGATCGCGGTGCAGCATATAATTCAACTGGCGGTAGATCAAAATGGTACCGGCGATCAGCATCACCGAAGCCATGAACTGCGCCACGACCAGACTTTTGCGCAGCAAAATCCCGCCGGCACTGCTCTTTATTTTTCCTTTCAGCACCGAAACGGGCTTGAACGAGGACAACACCAAAGCCGGGTAAAATCCGGCGAAAACCGTTCCGCCGGCCCATAGCAAGGCCAGCAAGCCGGGAAACCAGGGTGCGAGCAGGGACGAGCGTTCGAGCGACAGCCCCGACAGGTTGTTGAACCAGGGCAGCACCAAAGCCGTCAGGCAGCAGGCGATCAGCAGGGAAAACAGGTTGACCATAGCCGATTCCACCACGAACTGGCCGATCAATTGCCCCTTGAACGCGCCGACCACTTTCCGTACACCGACTTCTTTGGCCCGTTCCATCGCCCGCGCCGTGGAGAGGTTGACGTAGTTAATCCAGGCGATGGTCAGCACCAGCAAGCCGATCAGCCCCATGAAAAACACGATGCGGGCGTCGCCGTTGGGTTCGGGTTCTTCGGCGAGGTCGGAGTGCAGGTGGATGTCGCGCAGGGGTTGCAGGCCGAGCACGTCGCGGCGGTTTTGCTCTGCGAGTTTGGGGCTGTATTTGTCCACCACCGCGGGGAACTTGGCCTCCAATGCCTTCGGATCGGTGCCGGGTTTTACGCGGATAAAGGTGTACATATCCTTGCGTTCCCACGACTGATGGTAGCGTGCCAAAGCACGTTCAAACCGCCCGAACAGGGTTTTGTAGGAAAACAACACGTCGAATTTCAGGTGCGTGTTCGGCGGCAAATTGCGGAACACGCCTGTTATTTTCACCAATTCGCGGTTGAAATCGTCGTCCTGCATCAGCAGCGATTTGCCGATGGGGTCTTCCGCGCCGAAATACCGCCGGGCGTAGTCCTCCGACAACACGGCGGTGAGCGGCTCGGCCAAAGCGGTAGCGGCATCACCCGCCACCATCGGATAACCCATCAGGGTGAGGAACGCCGAATCCGCGTACAGGAAGCGCCGGTGTTTGAACGCGATGGGTTCTGGCTTCGCTTCCGTGTTGGTGATGATGACGTTGTTTTTGTAGCCCAGGTTGTAGAGGCGGGCGTTGCCGAGCACTTCCGGCAATTCCTGCTGGAGCGCCGGACCGACGCCGGGCAGGTTTTCGGCGCTGGCAATGGTCCGTTCGTTGTTGAGGTAGCGCTCTAATTTGACCCGGTAAATATTTTCCGCGCCAGGAATGAAGTTTTCATAACTCCGCTCGAAGCGGACGTACAAGGCTGCCAGCAGGAACACCGCCATGCCGATGGCCAGCCCGGAAATGTGGAGGAAGGTGTAGCCTTTGTGTTTCCGGAGGTTGCGCAGGGCAATTTTGATGTAATTTGTCAGCATGGAGACGCGGGTTTTGAAACCTGAACCCTCATATCCTGCCCCATACCCCGTGCCGAAATATTTATCGGTTGATTGTCAGATTGTTAGGGGACGAAAAGCGACGGCGGGTTGTTCGCTTTCGGACGCGGGTTGTGCGGGAATGGACGCTGTTGGAATAAAGGAATTTGATGTCAAGTTGAGAAAACCAATAATCCCGAATTTTTGCAAAAGTTGATAGATCTCGTTTCAACCCACGATTTTAATCGTGGGAGAACAATAGGGGCAAATCCACCAACGGTTTCAACCGTTTTCAAATGCCTGGCCGAATCTGTATAAATCGTTAAAACGGTTTACTATTTTGCTCCTTTCGTATTTCCCACGATTAAAATCGTGGGTTGAAAAATTCGGGGATTCATGTTTACCCTGCGGTGCTTGAATTTTTAAGACAATACCGGCTCACTCGCCTTTCCCCGCCACCACCCCGCCAGCCCGATCCCCGTCACCAAATCCCAAATCCCCCACCAGGCAGCGATGAGCGCCATGCCGCCCAGGCCGTTGAAAAACTGAAAGATCAGGATCAAACCGAGCGCTGTATTGTGCACGCCCGCTTCGAAGGCAAGGGTGCGGCGGTCGAGTTCGGGCAGTTTGAAAAAACCGCCGAGGAAGTAGCCCGTACCGAGTGCCACCACGTTGTGCACGGCTACGATGACGAAGGCAAAACCGAGGTAATTGACGAGGTTGTCGAAGTTGCCCGCCAGGGCCAGCACCAGAATGGTAAAGAAGATCAGCAGCGATATACGCTGCGCCCAGGGGCGTATTTTGGCGATAAAACCGGGAAAACGCGCGTGCAGCAGCATCCCTAAAAACAAAGGTAACACAATGAGCCGCACGATGATCAGCGCCATTTCTCCAAATCCCAGTTCGAAAGACTTGCGCAGCGCCTCCGATTCGGGCACGAACTTCGACCAGAATAGAAAACCCGCCGGCGTCACGACCGTAGCCGACAAAATAATGATGGCATTGAGCGTAACGGATAGCGCCACATTGGCCTTCGCGAAGTGAACAAGAAAGTTGGTCATGTTCCCCGACGGACACATACTGACCAAAATCATCCCCAGTGCCATGCTCACCGGTGGCCGGAACAGCCAGATAATACCCAGCGTAAGCACCGGAAAGACAAGGTATTGTGCCAGCAAACCCACGCCGACTGATTTGGGAAAATAGGCTACTTTGCGGAAATCGCCCGGCTTCACGTCCAGCGCCACGCTGAACATCAGGAATGCCATGGCGATGTTCAGCACAAACATCTGGTCAGGGTTGAATTGGAGTTGGAGTGCGTCGACAGGATGCATTGACTGGTGACTGGTTGACTGGTGATTGGTTGATTGGTTTTGTTCGAAATTTGATGTCACGTGGGAACATCAAAAATCGTAAATCGTAAATCGTAAATCGTAAATCGTAAATCGTAAATCAAAATACCCGAATATCAAATTTTGATGCGTTCGTCCAAGCCGTCCACCGTCTACCCTCCACCGTCTACCGTCTACCGTCCCCCTCATACCATATCCGGTACACCGCGTTGCCATGATCGTCCGATACGAGCAGCGAGCCGTCGGGCAGGTGTTCGATATCCACCGGCCGGCCCCACACCGAATCGTCGTCCTGCTGCAACCAGCCCGTTGCAAAAGGCTCATAACCAAGGCTTTTACCGTTGGTATCCACCTTTACCAGACTGATTTGGTAGCCGCTTTTTTTAGTACGGTTCCAGGAGCCGTGCTCGGCGATGAAGATTTGGTTTTGATAGGCAGCGGGGAACATTTTGCCGGTGTAAAATTCCAGACCGAGCGGCGCCACATGCGCGCCGAGTTTCTGAACGGGTGGTGTAAAATCGGAGCAAGGTCGCTTGTCGCCAAATTTCGGGTCTTTCAAATCCCCCTGGTGACAATAGGGGTAGCCGAAATGCATCCCGTCTTTTGCAGCGTGGTTGAGTTCGCAGGCGGGCACGTCATCGCCCATCATGTCGCGCCCATTGTCGGTAAACCACAATTCTTTCGTCGCCGGATGCCAGGTGAATCCTACGGAGTTGCGGATGCCGCGTTGTACGATTTCCGGTTCGCCGGGTTTGTCTACATCCAGCCGCGTGATGGTGGCATAAACAGGTTTTTCTGATTCGCAAATATTGCAGGGAGCGCCGACGGGAACGTAGAGTTTGCCGTCCGGGCCGAAGGCAATGTACTTCCAGCCGTGGTGTTCGTCGGTTGGGTATTTGTCGTACACTACGACCGGAGCCGGCGGTTTATTCAATTGATTTTCAATGTTGTCGAAGCGGATGATACGATTGACTTCGGCTACGTAAAGACTGCCGTTGCGGAATGCCACGCCGTTGGGCATATTCAGGCCGCTTGCCAGCGTGTAGGTTTGGTCGGCCACGTGGTCGCCGTTGGTGTCGCGCAGGGCATACACATTGCCTTTGTCGCGGGTGCCGACAAAGAGCGTTCCGCCCGGACTCAGGCAAAGCGAGCGGGCATTGTCGATATTCTCGGCAAAAACGCCGATTTTGAAACCCGGCGGTAGTTTGATCTTGTCGATGGGCAATTTGCCGGTGTAGGCGGGACTTGCATAGGAAGGGGCTGGAGATGCAGCAGGAGCCCGCTCCGTTTGAGGAGGAGTAGAGGCCGTGCAAGCCAACAACAACAGCAGGGTAAAAACTACGTAGCGCATATTTTTTGGCGAAAAATAGCGCGTTTATTGAAATTGCAGGTGTAAAACCGCTTTTACCTTTCTGAAGGAATAGCCGCAGGAACGGCTTCGGCACTGATAATTTGACTGGGTAGCAGTACTTCCAATTCCCGGATCGGCTTACCGTTAGGCCAGCACCCCAGCCAGCGCTGATCGGGAGTGTTGCCCAATGCCAGATCGGAGTAACAACCGTTGCGCGTGGATTCCATAAGCGCGTCGGCAAATTTCCAGTAGCAATTGAAATCCACCTCGTTGAGCCGGGCGGTATAAAGCACGCGCTTGGACGTATAATTGCGCACACCCGTATCAAAGTCGAGGTCGTAGCAATAAGGTTCGGAGTGGGAAGCGCCGATCCAGCGGCGGCCGTCGGTGCTGCGGCGCTGAATGACGAGGTTGCGCTGGGGTGTATTGGTGGCCGTCTGGAATACGAGGCGGCCGAATTCGTCGCCCACCACATAGTCGTCTTCACCCACCACAACAACCATCTGCAAATCAGCGGACAAACCCGAATACTCCGGCAAACGAGCGCCCTTGAACGGCCCCGAGCCCGGCTCACAGAGCAACATAGATGCCGGTTTCGGTATGTCGTATTTTTGCCAGTTCACACTCAGATTGGAAGCGATTACCCCGCCATACGAGTGGCCGATGTAGGCCACTTTGTCCAATTTTGGTTTGACCCGGCCTTCCTTTTGCAGTTCGGCCAGCGCGCGTCGGATGCCAATGGCGGCATTTTCAGGAAATGCCTCGGGGCGCGGCCACATCAGGTTTTTCTGATAACGCGGATAGATGACGATATTGCCTTTGGCCACCAAATGTTTGACCCATTTGCCATAAGTCATCGGATTGTAGGCGCCGTAACCATGCAGAAAAACAACCACTTCCGCCGAATCGGGCTTCGGATCGGCCGGCTCGAACAGCCAGTAGCCGTCGGCTTCCGCGGCCGCGTCGAAAAAGGCGACGGAGGCATGAACGTACTCCGCCCCACCCGGCCCGGTAAGCGGTTGACCGGGATACGGCGTATCTTGCGCGGTGGCAAAAATGCCCCTGAACAACAATGGCGACATCGGGAACAACAGCCGGATTACACGGGTCAGGGTTGTTCGACTCCGGAAGGAAATATTGATGGCAGGGTCGGGTTGGTTGGACATCGGTGCGTCGTTTTTCCGAAAAACGGGGATAAAACGATAAAAAGTCGAATTTCGTTTAACTACTTTCGACGAAATGGCTGTGTTTTCGGAGCAGTTGTATATTTTCAAAAGGCGCCGATATTTATTTGGCATGTCTCAAATTCTCATCAAAATGGCAAAAACAATCACGCTGATCCTTTCTATGCTGCTTTTTGCAGCCTGTGGCAACGATAAACCCAACCAACCTGCGGCTCCGCCGGCGCCGGTGATCGAACAGCAAACCGAATCGCCAAAGGATGTACCGGAAGAGAAAACTGAAGAAATAGAGCAGCCGGTTCAGCCCGCGCCGCCCGCAGCGAAACCGGAAATCAAAAGTTCTTCGGGCAGCAACGCAGGAGCAGGGGCCGGAAGGGCGGCTCCTGCTCCCGTCACACCGATCACACATAACGACGCCTCTTCCGTTGCTAAAAATGGCTTCTCCGATGTGGCATCCCTCGACCCAAGTATCAAACTCGATATCCGGTACGCTACGGCGGACAATTTTACCAAATCAAAAATTTACGACTGTCCGCGTTGCCTGCTTCGTCCGGAAGCCGCGAAAGCAATCGTGAAAGCGCACAAGGCTTTGCAGAAAAAAGGATTCGGACTCAAGATGTTCGATTGCTACCGTCCCCGCCCTTACCAGCAGCGGCTGTGGGACAAAGTACCCAACCCCGACTACGTGACGCCCCCCGCCAAAGGCTCCATGCACTCGCGCGGCGCGGCGGTCGACCTGACCCTCGTGGACAAAAATGGCAAAGAACTCGACATGGGCACCCCCTACGACTTCTTTGGCAAAGCGGCGCATACCGACAATACGAATCTGCCGGCGCAGGTATTGGCCAACCGCAAACTGCTCCGCGAAGCGCTGGAAGCCGTGGGTTTTAAAGGTATTCGCACGGAGTGGTGGCATTTTTCGTATCAGGGGAAAGATTATCCGTTGTCGGATTATGTGTGGCCGTGTGGGGAAAAGAAGTGAAGGAGCATACCTTCATACCAAAATGAACAACTGTCCCGTTTATGCCACGCAGTTGTCACCTCCCTTTGCTCCGTACCATGAAAAACTCCCTTCTACTGACCGCCTTTTTGTCGCTCGTCGTCTCTGGTGTGATAGCGCAGATGCCCCGCCCCGTGTGGGAATTTCCTGTCGCCGGGCAGTGCAAAGTCGCTGTCGCTCCCGAAGGCAACATCGTCGCGGTGCTGATCGGCAACAATATCGTGGTACTGGATGCCGGCACCGGCAAAAAAATGCACACCTTCTACCTGCCCTTTGAAGGGCGTGAGGTGGCTTTGAGCGCCGGAGGTGCATACATCGCCTGTGTGAGCGGCGACGATATGCTTTTTGGGAAAATACCGGAATCGGGCAAAATCATTGAATGGAGCGACTTCGGGAAAATACCCGGCGCGAAAACATACACCGACCTCGGTAACCCCGTTGTGTTGGACAACGGTAAAGTCCTGGTCATTTCCTATGCCCGAACGGTACTCAGGGTCAGCAAAGACAAGATCGACATCCTGCTGGACAACAACGGCAACGAATTCCGGTGCGAAGGTATCAGCCCCGATGCCCGCCTGGCATTTTGCAGCACGATGGACTCGAAACAAGATCAGTTCGTAGTGCAGCTACCTCCCGATAAAGCAGTTATCAAGACAGCCAATGCCGAATTGACGCGGCTGCCCAAAGTAGGTGACTTTAAAAAATTCACCCCCGGCGGGCGCTACCTGATTCTGTCTTCCAAAGAAGGTCGTTTCAACTTGCTCGACCCTTCCACCGGCCAGATTGCCTATTCAAAAAACAGCTGCCGGAAAATTGAATACGGCGCAGTCGTTTACAACAACAGTGACAATATACGTGCTGCCGATTACAGCCCAGCCACCAACCGGTTGATGATCATGGAAGGTCCGGTGGAGGAAATCCAGTACCCTTATTCGGAACGACAATGGCGGACAGGAGAGTTAATCCTGCTCGACCTTGCCAACCCCGAACCCCGCCAGATTGTACTGGCTGATTCCATGTCCAGTCTGGAACAAACCTGGTTTGTCAAAAATGGCGAACTCGTTGTCGGCAGTGCAAGCGGTAATGGAAAATGGATGATGAAAGCATGGGAATACAATACCCTCTATGCGAAGGCGTCTGCCGAGCCCTTGTCCCCTCCGAAGATCACACTGACTAACCCGGCGCCCGAACTGAGCACCCCCGGCACCTCTATCGAAGTCGAAGCCTGTGTGCAATTGCAGCCCGGCCTGACCAACGTAAAAGTGGGTTTATTGGTCAATGGGGTGAGCATACACGGAAAGACTCTTTTGAAAAAAGACAACAACTGCAATATCCAATTGGATCAGCAGGTGCCATTGACGCCGGGCATTACCAATACGGTATTGGTGAGCGCTGCAGACAATCTTGGGATTTCCACCTATCGCCAACTGGTCAAGTCAACCGCACCCAGGGTTTTGCCGCCCAAAGATGAGCGCGTGGCTTATGCCCGCATGAACCTCGCCCTCATCCACGACGACGACGCTTACAATGCCGGTATGTATAAGCGTTTTTTGGAAAAGGAAGGAGCAACTGTGGCGCTCATCAATTTTGACGATGTTGCCAATAGCGGGTTGGATAACTACGATCTATTGCTCACCTGGCGCGAATTTGTTGCTCCTAAGGATAACCCGCCGGGCAAAATGCCATACCAACGGTCACAACCACACCTGAAAGATCAATACGATGCTGTCGTCCGTAAAATAGAAAATTCGGGTAAGCCGTTGATCATAGTCGGAGATATACGTGCCCATTGGTTGGTCCCGCAGGAATACGAACCGGCCGTCAACAACTGGCTGGAACTGAAACCGGACGCCGGACTGAAAACCAAATTCCAGGCGTCCGCCGACGGCAAAGTTGTGATGTGCGAAAAACCCGCCTACTATTTTTGCCTCACTTCAAAGACCGCAAACAACGACGCCAACTATCATCCATTAGCGACGGCCTTAGACGCGAAGTATAAAAAAGCCCTGGAAATCAGCCCGGTTGCGCGATTCAAAGGGCGCTACGGATTGTTCGGATTGTCGGCCCCCCTCAGCATCTGGACACCCGAAGCCAAAGACCTGCTGATGGCTTTCCTCAGTTCGTTCTGCGAACACTGTCCGCGCAACAGCCCCGACCCTGAACGCGATCTCGTGGTCGTGTCTGCCGGAAACACCAAAACCCCGTCTGCATCACAACAAACCGCGCAAACCGAGGGCCTTTCGCAACAGGATTTTGGCGCGTACCACGCCCTGCTCATCGCTGTCGAAGACTATGCCGACCCGGACGTGAACAAATTGGACAATCCCGTGAAAGATGCGACCCAGTTGCAAAAAACGCTCACCACACACTATTCTTTCGATGCAAAAAACGTGACGCTGCTAAAAAACCCCACGAAAAAAGAGGTGTTTGCTGCGCTTGCCCGCCTGCGCGCCATCGTGCAAGCCGACGATAACTTGCTGATTTTTTATGCCGGACACGGCTATTGGGATGCCGATATGGACAAAGGTTACTGGCTACCCACCGATGCCGAACGCGAACTGCCCGCCAACTGGATCGCCAACGAAGACGTGACCGGCTATATCCGGGCCATCAAGTCAAAACATACCCTGCTCATCACCGATGCCTGCTTCAGCGGCGGTATTTTTAAAACCCGCGATGCCTTCACAGACCCGCGAGCCGTTGAGGAGGTTTACAAATTGACCAGCCGGAAGGCCATTACCAGCGGCACCCTTACTGTCGTGCCCGACCGCAGCGTTTTTTTGCAGTACCTGGTAAAAAAATTAGAGGAAAACACAGAAAAATACCTCAGCGAAGAACAGTTGTTCAGCCAATTCAAAACCGCCGTTATCAACAACAGCCCCGGTCAGGTGCCGCAGTTCGGCACCATCCAGAACACAGGGGATGAAGGCGGGAATTTTATTTTTATCAGAAAATAAAAAACAAAAAAACTATGCGCAACACCCTGTTTATCTTTTCCCTACTCCTCTCCGGCTTTTTCGCCGACGCCCAAACCTCCAGCCGCGACAATGCTACTATCCTGGTGGAAAAATTGCTCAACACCAAGGTTTTCACCGACTATGCCGTAGTAAAAAAAGACATTGAGGGACAAGTGATTGCGCTCAACCAACAGCCCAATATCAGCGAGGCCGACTATGCCGCCCTGCAACTTGCATACAACCATACCAAAGAAGGTTTCGACGCATTTCTGGGTGTGGTGCGACAGGATATGCTTGACTATCAATTATTTGAAAAAGCAACTGAGGGCGACGAGATGACGCTGCTGCGTTATACGATGGCCTACAACAGCTCGCTGGATATTTATAAACGGGAATTCGCGCCGGCTTACAACCGCGTCTATAAAACCCGCGCACTGCCGGTTTGGCTGGTACCGCTCGGTATCCAGGCATTCGAATTTCTGGGAACGCTTTTTAAAGGCAAAAACGCCCGCAAAGAAGTGATGGTCAACGACATGCTCATGGTGTCCAAATACCTGTTTTTGCAAAAAATGCAGATGAAATACTGGGAAGAATTGGTCACCGTGCAACCCGGCGCTGCCCCGGCCACAGGTGACGCTTCAGGCAACACAACACTTGTTGCCAAGTCGCCCGGCTATACGTCGCCATCGGTATCGGTAGAATATCCGGCCATGAAGTCCTTGTCCGGCCAAATCGAGTTTGTGGTGGCAGGCAATCCGGCTTCTTCGATGCTGTTCGAGCCCTTCTCCGGCGTTTCGCGCGACCTGGTGGTGACTGGCGCAAGCAATACCGGCAGTAGTAGTGTTGCAACTTTAAACGTGCCCCATTTGCGCACCGTAAATACCTGGGGCGAAGGCACTTCCTTCCAGATACGGGTGCAAAACAGCGCCTTACTATACGCATTCACGCTGAATTCCAACGGCACCTGCTCTGCCATTTACCCCTTCAGTGAGGCATGGGTCAACGGATTCAACATGAGTAAAAGCCGCGACTTGTCGGTGGGGCCGCTCATGCTCAGAAACGATCAGGGCATCGTGACCATCCCTTCCCGCAATGCAACGACCGGCGAGGAAAACTACATCCGTATCAGCGGCAACAGCGCCAAAGAACAGATGTGCCTCATCGTGTCGATGTCCGAACTGGATTTGAACGATGTCATGGCGCGCATCGGCCAATTGCCGGGCAGTCTGGCCGAGCGGGTGACTGCGTTGTGGCAGTCCGAGCCGCATTGCGCCACCGCTGCGGAAGCGCAATTGCAGGTGCAAGGCAGCAGCATACGTTTCAACGTCACCGATGCCGGCAAATGGTTTGTGCCGCTCTCGTTTGAGATACGACGTTGATAAAAAGCGAAAACTTTTCTCCTTTCCCAACCAAAAACCATACGTTTGGTCGTCAAAAAACGGCTATCGCTCAGGTGGCGCTTGCTTTATCGCCTGCTTGCCCCCAATCTTTGGCCGTCAAAATCAAATACCAAACTTTCAATCTTATGTGGTTCTATTACATTCTGCCGATTTTAGCCCTGCTGCTCTTAAGTCTTGTTACCGTTCAACAGGGCACCGTCGCCATCACAACGATTTTTGGAAAATACAGCCGTACCCTCTATCCCGGCCTCAACTTCCGTATTCCATTGATTGAAGCCATTTTCAAGCGCATCTCCGTCCAAAACCGGGCGGTGGAACTCAATTTCCAAGCCGTCACGATTGACCAGGCAAACGTGCATTTTACTTCACTGCTGCTTTTCTCGGTGATGGACAACGCCGAGGAAACCGTGAAAAAAGTGGCGTTCCGCTTTGTCAGCGACCGCGACTTCATGGCCACATTGACCCGCACCGTAGAAGGCAGCATCCGTTCGTATGTCGCCTCCAAAAAGCAGCAGGAAGTGCTCAGCCTGCGACGCGAGATCACCGATGCGGTGAAGGTCAATGTGGACCACATGCTCGAAGACTGGGGTTTCCACCTCATCGATTTGCAGATCAACGACATCACCTTCGATGAAGAGGTGATGCGTTCCATGTCGAAAATCGTGGCCGCCAACAACCTGAAAGCCGCCGCCGAAAACGAAGGCCAGGCCTTGCTCATCACCAAGACCAAAGCCGCCGAAGCCGAGGGCAACGCCATCAAAATATCCGCCGAAGCCGAACGCGAAGCCGCTAAAATGCGCGGTCAGGCCGTCGCCTCTTTCCGCGAAGAAGTGGCAAAAGGCATGAGCCATGCCGCCAAAGAAATGCAAACGGCCAACCTCGACACTTCTGTCATCCTCTTCTCTATGTGGACGGAGGCTATCAAGAACTTCACCGAGCACGGCAAAGGCAACATCATCTTCCTCGACGGCTCTGTGGACGGGATGCAAAAAACGCTGAAGGAATTGATGGCGCTGAGCAGCACGGATTTTTCGGATAAGAGAAAATAACTGTGGGAAATGTTGCGTAAACTTGAGTCATCCCGAATTTTTGCAAAAAGCGGAGAGATTTCGTTTCAACCCACGATTTTNNAACCAACGGTTTTAACCGTTTTCAAACGCCTGGCTAAACCTTTGTAAACCGTTAAAACGGTTTGAAATCTTGCGATTTGTGGCATTCCCACGATTAAAATCGTGGGTTAAATCCGGGATGACTCATTTTTTTGACCCTTGCTTACGCCTTCTGCAACACTTTCGGCGCTGCTTCCAGAATTTCCGCTTTTGCCTCATCGGCATATTTCTCGAAGTTTTTCACAAACTCTTCGGCCAATTGATTGGCTTTTTTGTCGTAAGCGCTTTCGCTCTCCCAGGTATTGCGCGGGTTGAGAATTTCGGATGGTACACCCGGGCATGTTGTCGGCATGGACATTCCGAATACCTCATGTTTTACATAGTGTACACCGTCGAGGTAGCCGTCGAGAGCAGCCGTGATCATGGCGCGGGTATACGAAAGTTTGATCCGGTTTCCTGTGCCATAAGCGCCTCCGCTCCAACCGGTATTGATGAGCCAGACTTTCGCTTTGCTCTTGCGCAGTTTATTGCCCAAAAGGTCGGCGTATTTCGCGGGGTGCAGCGGCAGGAACGGCGCGCCGAAACAAGCGGAAAATACTGATTTTGGCTCTTTTATGCCCACTTCCGTACCGGCCACACGAGCGGTGTATCCGCTGATAAAATAGTACATCGCCTGCTCCGGCGTGAGGCGTGAGATAGGGGGCAAGGCGCCGTAAGCATCGCAGGTAAGGAAGAAAATATTTTTCGGATCTCCTTCGGCGCGGCTGGGGTTAACAGCATTTTCAATGTGAAAAATGGGGTACGATACACGGGTATTTTCCGTAACGCTGCGGTCGGCAAAGTCTACCTGGCGGGTGCCTTCAAAGAATTTGACGTTTTCCAGAATAGCACCGTGACGGATGGCGCGGAAGATATCAGGTTCTTTTTCCTCGGTCAGGTCAATCGTCTTGGCATAGCAACCTCCTTCAAAATTGAAGACTTCGCCCGTAGCCCAGGCGTGTTCGTCGTCGCCGATAAGCGGACGGTTGGGGTCGGCGCTGAGGGTGGTTTTTCCGGTGCCGGAAAGGCCGAAGAAAAGCGCGATGTCGCCATCTTTACCCACGTTGGCCGAGCAGTGCATGGGCAATGCATCCTTGGTACGGGTAGGCAGCACAAAGTTGATGACCGAAAAAATGCCTTTTTTGATCTCGCCGGTGTAGCCTGTGCCACCGATGAGCAGGCGGCGCTTCTTCACATTGACGATGGCGAAGTTGTGTTTGCGTGTGCCGTCGCGATGCGGATCGGCTTTGAAGCCGGGCACACAAAGCACGGTCCAGCGCGGGTCGAAGTGGATCAGTTCATCATGGTCGGGGCGCAGAAACATGTTGTTGGCAAACTGATTGCTCCAGGGGTATTCGGTCGCGACACGGATACGCAGTTGAAAATCCGGATTGGCACTGGCGTTGGCGCGTACGTCGCGTACATATACGTCCTTCTTTTTCAGGTAGTTGCAGCAGCGGCGCCACAATGCGTCGAATTTGCGGCTGTCGAATGGAATGTTGACTTTGCCCCAGTTGACTTTGTTGACAGTGATGCTGTCTTTTACGATAAAACGGTCGTCGGGTGAGCGGCCGGTGAACTCGCCGGTAGAGATGACCAATGCCCCGCTGTCGGCGAGTTGGCCCATTCCTTTGATGATGGAATGCTCTACAAGTTCTTCCGGCGTCAGATTCCAATAGGCGGTTTTGATGCCTTTGAGGCCGATTTCATCCAAAGTGGCCGCGGGATTTTTAAG
>CXWJ01000695.1_pt1 | contig 131863 bp, 89 predicted proteins | sample 590841 | NCBI WGS metagenome assembly CXWJ01 (sample SAMEA3498367, study PRJEB10139) | wastewater metagenome | biome: wastewater treatment plant; material: activated sludge | place: Austria | collected 2015-01-21 | reverse complement strand
AAATACATTCTTTAAAAATGAAAAGATTGATAACTGAAGGTTGAGCACCCTACCCAGCGGGGCGGAATATGGGTAAAAACCTCCTTCATATTCCGCCCCGCTGGGGCTTAGGTCTGTTTGAGGGCAATATTTCTACCAATATGCAGCCCCGCTGGGGCAGTTAAAAGACTTGATTTTCAGTATAATAGTGAACCAAAGTCTATTTTTCAAAATTCGGGATGATTCATGTTTGTGCCGCTATACCGGCACATCCTGTACAAGTTCAACTTACTGCTCTTTTGCGGCCTGCTTATTGAGGTTTAGATACCAACGATGCCGCCAAAATGCCAACAGGCTGATGATCACCAGCGCAACCACAGTGTAATATACAAACGGAGGAACCGGTACCGGGTCGCCGGCGGCGTAGGAGTGCAATCCGGACAAATAATAATTGACACCGAAGTAGGTCATCATCACGGAAGCCCAACCGAACAGGGTAGCCACATTGAAAGCATAAAAACCGCGCAATCCCGGGATAAACCGCATGTGCAGAATAAAGGAATAGACCAGAATCGTTACCAAGGCCCAGGTTTCTTTGGCGTCCCATCCCCAGTATCTCCCCCACGATTCGTTGGCCCAGACTCCTCCGAGATAAGTGCCGATGCTTATCATAAACAACCCGCCGATAAGGGTCATTTCACTGGTATAGCTCAATTCTTTTACCATCCGGTATATATTCTCTTTGTTTTTTTCATTGGCAAAAATCATGAATATCAGGTTCAGAACACCGATAATGGCCCCGAGTACAAGAAAACCATAACTGCCTGCCTCCAACGATACGTGGATGGTCAGCCAATACGATTTCAGTACAGGCACCAACGGCGTGATTTCCGGATCGAGCCAACTCATCCCGGCTACCATCATAATAGTCGACGCCAGTACCGTGGTAGCTGCCAAACCGCCGATGGATTTTCTCGAAAAAATAAGTCCCGCCAGCGTCGTCGTCCAACCAATATAGATCATGGATTCATAACCATTGCTCCAGGGCGCCCGGCCGGAAACATACCACCGCAGCCCAAGACCAAAAGTGTGCATAAAAAAACCGAATGATAATATACCCAACGCAATCCTGAAGGGCAAACTCATTTTAAGGCGCGGCTTAAAGACGGAGGTAAACATCAGTGCTAAAAATGCAAGCCCCAAAAGGCCGTATACTTTTCCCAAACGGTTAAAAATGTCTAACTTATTGAGCAGGAGTTCTGCCTTTAGTTCGGAATTGGACGGTAAAATCGCTCCCCCATAAGCTTTTTGATATTGATCCAGTTCGCCTACAAGGCTATTGGCAAGTCCCCAATCATTGTCGTGCATGGCTCTTTGCAGCGTTATGATATAGGCTGCATAAAATTTTTCCATAAACGGACTTTCTATCGTGATCTCGTTATGTTGATGCCCATGCTCGGGCGGCGTCTGCCAGGCATTGGTTTTATCTCCGGGAACAGGAAATACTTTCATAAACCTGCCGGAGAAGACCATGCTGCAGATGTTGATTTTTTCATCCAATTTTATGATCTCTTTTTCGAATACACCCCGGTCTCTCGGTTGAATATTGTAAGCGCTTCGCACCTGTTCTTTCAATTTGTACTCCCCTCTTTCGTCAAAAAAATCGCTGTAAGAAGCAAGGTCTCCTTTAATCTGTATGATATTTCTGATTTCTTCGTGTTTGCCCAATTTGATGAGGGGCACATTGTACCAATCTTGCGGATTGATGGACATACCCAAAATGATTTGGTCGGCTGTTTGTCCGTACAACTCCTCTTTCCGTGAAATCTTCCTGAGAATCTCACCCGTAAAAGTATTCATCGGTTTCAACCTTCCTTTATAGTCCTGCACAAGGATGCGGCCGAATCGGATTGCATGGTCTTTGTTGACGACATGGCCGGGTAATGTGTGCGATTCAGCATTCGCAACAGGAGTAAAGGCGAATAAACTGATCCAAAGGAGCGGGATAAATGTTTTGGCTGACATGCGAAGGCGTTTTATCGTTTCGGATAATTGAAAAAATCGGCTTTTTTTATCAAAAAAAGTGAGCACCATTCCAATGGTTAATAGTGCATAACCAAAATATGAAATCCAGGTACCCCAAAAATCGTGATTGACACTCAGATAAGTACCTAATTCATCCTGATCGAAAGAGGATTGGAAAAAGCGATAGCCGCCGTAGTCCAGAATGTGATTCATGTATATCCGCTGGTCTCGTTTCAGGTTCTCGCCGGGATCGAGCAAAGTCACCTCACTGGCATAAGAGGACGCATTATCCGTACCCGGGTATTTTTCCATAATGAAGTCATTCAGTTTTATAGAAAACGGAAGACTTATCCGCTTGGCGCCATAAGAAACGGCAAGGCTGGTTTTGCCCAAAGTGACTATTTGCGGCCTTCCTTCCACACCCTGACTGCCCACAACAAACATCTGCCGATCTTCACCGTTATCGACATTTATCTTTACGTTCAATGCGCCCTTGCTGTTACCGGTCATTTTTTCGGAAGACGAAACCACTTCAATTTTTGCTTTGGGTTTAAAATCTCCGATGACAAAACTTTGTGGTCCGTTGGTATAAAGACTCCGCAGTAAAAGCGGGTGATAGATTCCGGCAGAAAGCGAATCTCTTTTTTGAGTCGCCATTACCATTTGTGTAAAAGGCGTATTGGTCTTAAAAGTCAGGCTATTGTTTTCGTATCGGATATTAAAAGCCTCAGGGTCTTCCGCATTGCCAAAATTGAACACCGTGCCGTATATATTTACCCGATCGCCATATTGCACGGGAAATTCCTCCCGCCCGTTTGCCCCGCCAATGACCACTTTCAGGATCGGAACTCCTTGTTGTTCATCATCCACGATCGATTCGGTCGGGTTCGGCAGAAACCCAAGTACTTCGACGTTGATATCTTCATTGCCCAAGCGGTATGATTTTTTTATATGATTATTGCCCAATGTAGCAAAAAGTACCGGTTCGTCAAACCTGAATTTTCTACCTTGCTGAATAGCCTCAAACTGTAAGTATGTTTCGGAAGACAGGAATGTATTGGCCGTATCGCCCTCCCGGATACCCATCATACCTTCGCTGCCGAAATAGCGGGTGACACCGGCCCCCAACAGAATAATGATCATTGCGCCATGGAAGGTGAGGATCGTCCACTTTTTCTGCTGGAACATCCGAAAACGTACAATATTCACAACAAGTGTAATTCCAAACAAAACCATGAGTATTTCAAACCACCGGGTTTTGAAAATGACCTTTTGGGCCGAACTTGTGCCAAAGTCATTTTCAATAAAAGTTGCCGTGCCGATAGAAGCGGCCAGTAAAATCAGGTAAAGCCCTGCGGCGGAGGTGGAAAAAAGGGAATCGGTAATTTTTCTTAGTAATTTCATTGCGGGATGACTTGAATGGAAAGGCTTTCGTATCTGACAGGATTAGTAGAACGCAATAGGAAAGGACTATTTTCATGCTGCCTGACACAACAGAAAAAGGGCAGGAAATATTGGGATGTCATCAGGAAGCACATTGTATTCCCCCTCCCCTGCATTCTTGCGCAAATTTAAGGCATTCTGCGCTTATTATTGTGCCATTGTTGTAAAAAATATATATTTTTTATGTAGTGCAAATCAGATAATATTTATATTGAATTCAAGGGGTAGATATAGTTTTGTGCAGGGTATATGAAATCCACTAATGGCATAATCGAGGCGCATGCGTTATAGAGGTAGCGCATAGTTAATCGGTGTCTTGCTTTATCCCGGAAGAATTGACGCCCCGCTCCGCCCCGCGCAGCCGGATATTTGTTGCGCTAAAAAGCGGGCGACCGCGCAGGCGAACCTGTTCACCTTGGGCGGGCTCTTGACCGGGCTTGATGCTGTTGCGCCTGAACAGTTCGCTCAACCGGACTCCATACCGCTGCGATACGTCGAATATGGTCTCGCCATCCTGTACCACATGGTAGGTAAGCGATCCGCGCCACTTTTTTTGCTTTTCTTCGATAAAAACCCGTGTGTTCGGGTGCAAAGGAGCGCCGGTGGAAAAGCCGAGGTCGTTGTATTCCGCCAATTTTTCCACGTCCAGCCGGAATATCCGGGCGATGTCTTCCAATCGCTCGTTTGCCCGTGAAAAAACCACTTTCACCCCGTTGATTTGCCAGACACGACCTGATATTTGAATCGAGTCGGGCGATTGAATTCCAGGCAGGTCGTATTGAAACAAAGAATAGCGTTCGATCAGGTTGATCAGTTTATCTGAATAGTTTTCGTCGCCGGCATAACCCGCCGATTCGAGGCCGCAGGCCCAGGATTCATAGTCCGTTCTATCAAATTTGAATAAAAAACTATAACGCGTAGATTTCCCCGGATCGCAGATAAATTCGCTGTGGTCATAAAAACTCTCCTCCGCTTTGTCGTATTTTCGAAAACAGGATTTGGTTGCGTTGCCGCCGGCATCTTTATCGTCATCCATTTTTTCATGTATTTTTCCTGCCCAGTTGGCGCCGCATTTAATGCCGAAGTGATTGTTGGCTTGCAGGGCTAATTCGCTCGTACCCCCGGCGCTTTCCAAAACAGCCTGAGCGAGTGTAATGCTGGCCGGAATTCCCGTCCGGTACATTTCACTGATGGCGATACTTTTAAATTGATCGATGTATGCGGCGTACGTTTCATCTGCCGGTTCTACGTACTGCTTGATCAAGGTGTATTTGCTCAGGGTATCGGGAGCGACAGGTTCGACCTGTGCAAACGATTGCACTGCAAGGGAGATCAACAAGGGCGGAACAATCAAATATTTTATCATCTTATATGTTGCGCACATTGGATTGAATAGACATTAGAATGTAATTAAAAGCCTAACCGCTTTGTTGTCATTATTTTGGCTGAAAAATCATCCATTTTAGAAGGAGAAAGACTCACTAAAAATCAAACCCGCGATTATAACAGCCAACGCTGCCACACCGATAACTATAAGAACTGTAGAAGCGCCTTTCGAAGCGCCTTTATTTTTTTCATACACCTCCACCCGTTGTACTTCTTTAAACGGCACGGTTGTTTGGATCGTATCGGCCAGCGTTTGCGTATATGTCGGGGAGGTATACAGCAAGATACTTTTGGAGTAGGCTTTCACATCCTGTTCATTTTGAAACTTGTGCACCGCTTTTGCTTCCTTTTCCGTCATTCGGATAAGGGTACCTGTCACTCCGCCGGATGTGGCGGTGTCTGTTTCAGACTTCACTCTCCAGGCAATTTTTTCCGGCTGGTCGGCGTCCAACACATAAAATACCCTGTATTGGCCCTTAAGATGGATCGCCTGATCGACAGACGTCTCCTGGCGGTGGTATATTTTACATCCGAATGAAAAAAAGGAAAAAAGTATTGACAGCAGCAAACTGAACGTCCGGTAACGTCGGCGAATAATATTTGTCATGGCATGTTCCCTGTAGAGGAATGATATATCTACAAGTCAATACAAAGAACGGCAGATTTTTATTTCACTACGTTGCTAATACATAGATTTATATCAGCAAAACGATTGACTTTTGTCAATTTTTATTCTGCTGCTTTTTCGCCTCCTTTTCTGCGTCCTTCTGCTCTTTTTCTATTTTTTTGAAATAGCCCTTAAACATGAAGTTGTGCCGCATGGCTACCATGTTTTCGTTGAAAGCGGCTGTTCCTTTTTCTAAGTTTTCGATTGTCTGACGCAGATTGTCGGCCATGAGGGAGTCTTTCAATACGGCATTCGCCGCCCCCGGCCCCTGGTTCAGGTCTTTTTGGACAGATACGGCGATAGCATCGAGGTCGTTGGCGAGTTGTTCGGCACTTGTTTCCACGGTTTTGATTTGTTGAACGGCCTCGCGCAACTCTATCGCCAGGGTAGTATCGGTCAATAAAGTAGCCAATGTCCCCTGGCCTTTGGAAACGAGGGCGAATGCTTCGTTGGCGGATGTCATCAGCGCGGAGGCTTTTTCGGTAGTTTCGCGCAGGTGGACGAGCGACGCTTTCAGATTGGCCGATAATGTTTGGTCTTCCAGCAGCTCGGTCAGTTGGGCGCTGGTATTGATCCGATGTATGGTAACGCGTAGTTCTTCGGTGATGTCGGCGATATTTTCATTGGTGCGGTTAAGGGTTTGCAACATAACCTGCGCATTGATGTCTTCTTTGGACGGCAGCAATTCGCCGCCGCTGACGAGGGGAGCATCACCGCTTCCAGGCGCTATGTTGACGACACGGCTGCCGATCAACCCATCCGTGCCGAGGCTTGCAACGGCATTGCTCCGGATAAAACCTCTCATCTTTTTGTCGATGCTCATCGTCACTTCTATGGTGGTGTCGTTGAGGATAACGACTTCCGAAACGCTTCCCACATCGATGCCCGAATAACGCACGTTGTTGCCCGACACCAAACCGCTCACGTCTTGAAAACGTGTTTTCAGGTCGAAACTGGAGCCGAACAGGTCCTTGTTCTTACCTACGATATACAGGGTAAGGATAAGCAACAACATGCCCGTGAGGACGAATATGCCCAGTTTTACAGCGTCAAAGGTTTGTTTTTGCATACGTTTTTCGTTTTAGTGAAAAAACTGCCTGATCTTTTCGTCCTCGCTAAGGAGTAATTCGTCGTAGGTCCCGGTTGCATAACAGGTTCCGTCGATAAGCATTGCAACCCGGTCGGCGGCTAGTTTTACACATTTCATGTCGTGCGTAATGATGATGGCGGAAGTACCGTATTTCTCCCGGATCTCGTTTATCAATGAAATGATTTCAAGGCTGGTAATGGGGTCCAAACCCGTCGTAGGTTCGTCGTACAAAATAATTTCAGGTTTGAGGATCAGCGTTCTGGCCAAGGCGATGCGTTTGCGCATACCGCCCGACAACTCGGCCGGCATCATGTCCACCGTGTGTTCGAGACCGACATTGCCGAGCGCGTCCATCACCATATCGTTCACCTCCGGCTGCGTCAGTTGAATAGAGTGGCGGCGCAGGGGAAATTCGAGGTTGTCCCGCACCGTCATGGAGTCGTACAAAGCGTTGCTTTGAAACAAAAATCCCACTTTCACGCGGATTTCATCGAGTTCTGCATGGTTGAGATTCAATATATCCTGGCCCAATACTTTTATACTTCCGTGATCGGGCCGGATCAAACCGATGATGCACTTGATGAGCACGGATTTGCCCGAGCCCGATTTGCCCAACACCACCAGGTTTTCGCCCCGGTAGAGGGACAGATCGAAATGTTTCAACACCTTGTTGGCGCCAAAGGATTTGCTGAGATTTTTTATGGTAATGACAGCCTCCTTCGAACCGGTCTCCTGTATCATGGCTGTGTGTTAATCGTAAAGGTTCATCAAATCGGTTATTTGAACGGCTATCAGATCGAGAATGAAAACCATCACCGAAGAGACTACCACGGCCGAATTGGCTGCGCGCCCCACGCCTTCCGTTCCTTTACTCGTGTAATAACCTTTGTAACAGCCGATTATTCCAACTGCAAATCCGAAAAAGAAAGTTTTGAGGACAGCCGGAACTACATCGGCAAAGAGCAGATAGTCAAAAATCTGCTTGAAGAAAAAGTGAAATGTGGTCTTCTCGTAAATGTTGTTGCCCAGGTAAGAACCGTAGAGGGAAATGGCGTCGGAAATAATCACCAATATGGGCAACATCAGCGTGGCTGCGAGGGTGCGGGTGACGACTAAGTATTTGAACGGATTGGTGCCCGATACTTCCATCGCGTCGATCTGCTCCGTCACTTTCATGGACCCCAGTTCCGCGCCGATGCTCGATCCGATTTTTCCGGCAAAAATAAGCGAAGTCAGCACAGGGCCTATTTCGCGCACAATGGCAATGCCGACCATCGCCGGAATCAGCGATTCCACGCCATAGTACACCATCGAAGGATGCAATTGCATTGTCAGCACCAGCCCCATGATAAAAGCCGTCAATCCTGCGAGCGGCAATGACTTATAACCGATGACAAAACACTGCCGGAAAAACTCGCGCACTTCGTAGCGCGGTTTCAAGCCCTCCCGAAAAAACCGGGCGGCAAAACGGCTCATTTCACCTGCGTCATTCAGGAATCTGCGTGTATTTTCGGGTAAGGTTATCACGTCTTGCTTTCTTTACAAACCACCGGTGGAAGCTTCCGTACACCGGCAGTGAACATCCGCGCAAGATTACAAAAAGAAGTGTTTTGGAGGTGGAAAATGAAAGCAAATAAATTCGGCGTTTGCACTTGTGAGAAACCTCTGTTGATCCGGCGATGCGCAAAACCTTGCGGCGCGAGGGGGCAATTGTATTCGTCACCTTGATTTATTCATTTGTCGAGCCAATCAACAGTCTCGTAACCAAAGCATTAAAAATGCATGGATGCGCCGGTTGGATGTACTTGCTTTGCAGTTCAAATGAACAATCTTAGGTGAAACACATTTCGCAATCCCTTACCATCTTAGTCGTCGCCGTTTATATCTTCCTGACCGGCACCAACTTGTACGCCCAGGAAGCGCCCGCCGCCAACAACGCCGAAGAACTGGCAAAAAAACTCTCCAACCCCGTTGCCAGCCTTATCAGCGTACCTTTTCAAAGCAACTGGGACGTGGGCATCGGCCAATACAACGGTTCCAAAATGGTGCTGAACATTCAGCCCGTCATTCCCTTCTCTTTATCGGAAAAATGGAATCTCATCACCCGGTGGATCGTGCCGGTAGTGTCGCAGTACGATATCACAGGCGAAAACACCGGGCAGTCGGGCTTGGGCGACGCGGTCATTACCGGTTTTTTCAGCCCCGCCAATTCCGACCCTATTTGGGGTGTGGGGCCCGCTTTTTTGGTGCCAACTGCTACCAATGACTTTCTCGGTGGACAAAAATTCGGCATCGGCCCCTCCGCCATCGTACTGAAACAATCGGGTGGGTGGACTTACGGCGGTTTAATCAATCACCTCTTTTCAGTGGCGGGCGACAAAGGCCGCAGCGATATCAGCGCGACCTTCCTCAATCCTTTCATGGCTTACAACTGGAAAAGCGGTGCGGGCTACACGGCTACCATAGAATACACGCACGACTGGGAAAACGACGTAGACATTTTCGTGCTGCACCCTGCCCTTTTTAGTGCCGTGACCAAATTCGGCAGCCAAATCGTCAGTTTCAGCGTAGGCCCCCGCATTCATTTTGCACCGGAAAACCGCGCCAAATACGGCGTTCGCGCAGCTGCCACCTTGGTATTCCCGAAGTAGGAAATTCAAAACAAAACAACACTCAATAATGGAAAATTACATTGCACAGTTCACAGATATGGCCGTGCTGTTTGCCCCCAGGCTGGTATTGGGCCTGCTCACCCTCATTATCGGATTCTGGATCGCCAACAAAGTCTCGCACATCGTCTCGCACGCGCTCCACAAACGCAAAGTAGAGGAAACCGTCATCCCCTTCCTCGTTTCTATCATCAGCGTGGTGCTCAAGGTGATGGTAGTGATCAGCGTCGCCGGAATGTTCGGCATAGAAACCACTTCTTTTATCGCGCTCGTGGGCGCAGCGGGCCTTGCACTCGGGTTGGCCCTACAGGGAAGCCTGGGCCATTTTGCCAGCGGGGTGCTGTTACTGGTATTCCGCCCGTACAAAGTAGGTGACCTGATCGAAGCGGCAGGATTTACCGGCGAAGTAGAGTCTATCCAGATATTCAACACCGTGTTGAAAACACTGGATAACAAGCGGATTTTCATCCCCAACGGCTCTGTGACCGCAGGGCCGATCAGCAACATCTCGGGCCAGGGCACCATCCGCGTCGATATGGTATTTTCCGTGAACGACAGCGAAAACATCGACCGCGTACGCGCCTCCGTTCAAAAGACCGCCCACGCCTGCCCGCTGATCCTCAAAAACCCGCCGGTTGACATCCTGGTTAATGGCGGCGAAATCGGGGTCATGAATTTTGACGTGCGCCCCTGGTGCAACTCGGCGCACTACTGGGATGTGTACTATTTCATGCAGGAACATGTAAGCAGGCAATTTGAAGCGGACGGCATTCGCAACCCCAAACCTGCTATGGATGTGACGGTGCTGAAATAGTCTGGAAGGAGTGGGGGGGGCTCGTAAGTCATTGGACATTGAAAATTGGGCATTGTACAATGAACATTTTATATTTAATAAATTTAAAATTAGCAATTCAAAAATATAAAATTTAATAATGTCCAATGACCAATTTTCAAGTACTTACGAAACACCCTCCACTTCGCATAGATTATATTCGCCCCCCGGATTTATTTATTTGTCGAGCCGATTGGCAACCTCGTAACCAAATATTTAAAAGCATAAGGTCGCGCGTGTCGGGAGCCCTTTCTTTGCAAACTATCTGTACCAAATAACCAGAAACAATCATGAAAAAAGTCAATCAATTCGTCATTGCCCTGGCGATACTTACCCTCGGCGCCTGTTCGCAGAGCGACCCAAAAACCACCGGCAACGCCTCCGCCCCTACCATGTACTACGGCGGCGACATCATCACGATGGAAGGCGACCAGCCTCAATATGCCGAAGCCGTTGTGGCGCAAGGCGACAAAATCGTTTTTGTCGGCGCCAAAGCCGATGCCGACAAAAAATTCCCCGGCGCCCAACCGTACGACCTGCATGGCAAAACGATGCTGCCGGGATTTATTGATGCGCATGGTCATTTGTTTAATGCTGGATTTCAGGCCTTGTCGGCCGACCTTTTACCACCTCCCGATGGCAAAGGGAAGGACATAGCCGCCCTGATTCAGTTGACAAAAGACTGGCAGGCAAAAAATCAAAACATCATTGACAAAGCTGGCTGGATTATCGGTTTTGGATATGATGATGCACAATTAGCCGAAAAACGCCATCCCGAAGCCGCAGATCTCGATAAAATTTCTACAGAAATTCCCGTCCTGATAATTCATCAATCGGGCCACTTAGGTGTCATGAACAGCAAAGGCCTTGAAATGGCCGGCTACAAAGATGGCAGCCCTGATCCAAAAGGCGGAATAATTCGCAGGATAAAAGGCACCCAAAAACCCAACGGCACATTGGAAGAGATGGCGATGTTTATTCCCCTGTTCGGCATTTTTGGAAAAGTGGACGACAAGGGGAATGAGACGCTCGTCAAAGCCGGTATCGAGGCCTATGTAAAATATGGATTTACAACGGCCCAGGAAGGAAGGGCCACCAAAGCAGCGGTAGAAACCTACAGGCGCATGGCCGACAAAAACGAGTTGTCCATTGATGTGGATATTTATCCTGATATTCAGGCAGAGGGCACATATTTGAAAGAAGTGGGTACACAGAAGGAATACGCCAATCATTTTCGCGTAGCAGGTGTAAAATTAAGCATGGATGGCTCGCCTCAGGGAAAAACAGCCTGGCTTACCAAACCTTACAAAGTTCCGCCGCCCGGTCAGGGAAAAAGCTACAACGGATACCCCGCCATTCCGGATGAGCAAGAGGCCGTTGGATATGTGGAAACTGCTTTTGCCAATAATTGGCAGATTCTTACCCATTGCAACGGAGATGCGGCCGGAGACCTATATGTCAAAGCTGTTCGGCAGGCTGCAAACAAATATGGCAATAACGATCGCCGGTCAGTCATGATCCATGCCCAAACCGTTCGTGAAGACCAGTTGGATTCCATGAAAGTGCTGGGCATCATTCCTTCCTTTTTTGGTATGCACACTTTCTATTGGGGCGATTGGCACCGGGACGAAACCCTGGGCAAGGAAAGGGCGTACCGCATTTCGCCGGCACAATCCGCTATTAAACGGGGCATGGTATTCACACAACATCACGATGCGCCGGTGGCTAACCCGGATGCTATCCGTGTCTTGTGGAGTGTGGTCAACCGGGTAAGCCGCAGTGGAGATATCATTGGGCCGGATCAGCGTCTTTCTGCATACCAGGGTTTGAAATCCATTACTGATTGGGCGGCCTATCAAACCTTTAACGAAAACCTGAAAGGAACCCTGAAAGCCGGTAAACTCGCCGATTTTGTAATACTGGATAAAAACCCGCTCAAGGTTGCGCCGATGGATATCCAACATCTGCAGGTATTGCAAACCATCAAAGAAGGGAAACCTGTTTACGTCAAAAAGTGAGTATTCATGAAGCAATTATAAAAAATAATCAGGTATTTCAAACAATCTGACATTACCATGCTTAAGCCACTCTTCTCTATTGCCCTGCTCCTCCTGCTCGGCGCCTGCAACCAGTCAGCCGATAAAACCGGGGGCGCTGATTCAGGCACCAGTGGCGCCGTAATGTACTACGGCGGCGACATCATCACCATGGAAGGCGATCAACCCCAATACGCAGAAGCCGTCGTCGTCAAAGACGGTAAAATCGTTTTCGTCGGCAGCGAAGCCGAAGCCATGAAAGCGGCGGGCAAAGGCCACGTGATGGTCAATCTCGAAGGCAAAACCATGCTGCCGGGGTTTATTGACCCGCACAGCCACTTTATCAATGCTTTGTCTATGTCCGACCAGGCCAATTGTTCGCCTCCGCCTGTGGGGCCGGCCAAAGACCCCGACGGCGTGGTTGTCGCTTTGAAAGCCTTTAAAGAATCCAAAGGCATCAAAGCGGGTGAAATGCTGATGGGCTATGGGTACGATGAAAATGCCATGCCCGCAGGCAACCAGTTGAACCGTGACCACCTCGACAAAGCCTTCCCCGACAACCCGGTCATGGTCATTCACGTATCGCTGCACGGCGCTGTGCTCAACTCCGCAGCCATGAAAAAATACGGCATCAGCGCAGCGACCAAAACACCGCCCGGCGGTGTTATCGTACGCAAACCCGGCACACAGGAACCCTACGGTCTGATTATGGAGACTGCCTTTCTGCCCATATTTTCCCAATTGCCAAAGCCTACTCCGGAGCAGATCAAAGCACAGGTGAAATCCGGACAAATGATTTATGCCGAAGCGGGTATCACTACAGCGCAGGAAGGCGCTTCTCATTTGGCCGACGTGCGTATCATGCAAAATGCTGCCGACAACGGGGAGTTTTTCATCGATGTGGTCTCCTACCCTTTCATCACGGAGTTCGACTCCGTCATGGCGCGATACAAGGCTTCCGACTTTGGTAAATATGACAATCACTTCAAACTGGGCGGCATCAAAATTACCATCGACGGTTCGCCACAAGGACGTACTGCGCTCTTCACCACGCCTTATCTCACCGGCGGACCGGGCGGCGAAAAGAACTGGAAAGGCGAACCAACTTTCCCGCAGGAAATGGCCAACCAGATGTTGAAAAAAGTGTACGACAACGGCTTGCAAAGCATGTTCCACGCCAACGGAGACGGCGCTATCGATATGTGCATCAAAGCGCACGAATTTGCCAGCGGCGGCGACTACACGAAGGACAGGAGAACTACCGTGATTCACTCGCAATTCGTTCGCCCCGACCAGTTGGACGCCTACGTGAAGGAAAACATCATGGCTTCCTTTTACACGGAACACACTTTCTTTTTTGCCGACGCCCACATCAAAAACCGCGGCGAGCAACAAGCCTCCTTCATCAGCCCCATGAAAACCGCATTAGCCAAAGGCGTCAAATGCACCAACCATACTGATTTCAACGTAGCGCCCATCGATCAGATGCTGGTGGTATGGAGCGCAGTGAACAGGGTAAGCCGGGATGGTAAAGTAATCGGAGCGGATGAGCGCATTTCCCCTTATCAGGCTTTGCAGGCAATCACAAGCACTGCTGCTTATCAGTATTTTGAAGAAAACAGCAAAGGCTCTTTGAAAGAAGGTAAACTGGCCGATTTCGTGATCCTCGACCAAAATCCATTAAAAGTGGATGCCATGAAAATCAATGATATCAAAGTGGTTGAAACCATTAAGGAAGGCAAAACAATCTACGCAAGAAAATGATACGACTGCTTGCCGTAACACTGCTCTTCCTCGCCCAACATCCCGCCTTCGCTCAGCACGACAAGCCTGCAACCGTCGAACATCACGGCATGAAAGGAAGTCATCGCCTGACACTGGGCCTGGGTCATGCCCACACGTCCCAGGGTGAAGCAGACGGTAAAACGCAATGGCTGGCCCTTGCCTCCTGGTCATTGAATTATGACTACTGGTTTTCAGACCAGTGGGCGGCCGGGTTGCAAAACGATTTGATCCTCGAATCCTTCATCATCGTACACGGTGACGACGAGGAATTGGAAAGGACAAAACCCCTGACCGTGGTGCCGGTGGCGCTCTTCAAACCCGGGAAGCATTTTACCCTGCTCGGCGGGGTGGGCGCAGAGTGCGCCCACGAAAAAAACCTGACCCTGACCCGCTTGGGCGCAGAATACGGCTGGCATTTGCCCAACAATTGGGAAGTGGGTGTAACGGCAGTCTGGGACGGAAAATGGGGTTATTACAATTCATGGGGGCTGGCTTTTACCGCCAGTAAAATCTTTGCCAAAAAACATACTTCACACCAAACACATAACTAACAAACTACTTTACATAAAACAATGACACAATGAATAAAATCAACTATAATACCTGCTGCTTTTTTGCAGCAATTGCAATGCTGACTTTCAGTTGCAATCAATCGCAACCAAAAACGGAGTCAACGGATACAAAAACAGCAGCCGGTGATTTCGACCGCACGGTGCTGCCGATTCTCCCGCGTGCATTTGCCGGAACCGTCGATACCAATGCGATGCAATCAAAACCCGATTTCCCGGTTGAAGTGTCCGCTCCAAAGGGAGCGCCCAATGTCATCATTATCCTGACCGACGATGTAGGTTATGGCGCATCCAGCACTTTCGGCGGCCCCATCGCTACGCCCACTTTTGATAAACTGGCAGCCAACGGACTTCGTTTCAACGAGTTTCATACCACGGCACTTTGCTCTCCCACAAGAGCAGCACTCATCTCCGGCCGCAATCACCACAATGTGGCGAGCGGTGTGATTACCGAACAGGCCACCGGCTTCGACGGCTACAACAGCCTTGTTCCCAGATCAGCTGCAAGCATCGGTGAAATCTTAAAAGGCAATGGATGGAACACTTCCTGGTGGGGAAAAATGCACAATGTACCCGACTGGAAGAGCAGCACCGCAGGGCCTTTTGACCTTTGGCCTTCCGGCCTGGGATTCGAATATTTCTACGGATTTATTGGCGGCGACGCCAACCAATGGAGACCGGCATTGTATGAAAATACAACACCTATTGATCCCTACATTGGAAACCCCAGGTACATCATGGATGATGACATGGCGGGTAAAGCTATCAATTACATCAACAAACAAAATTCGCTGGCGCCCGACAAGCCCTTTTTCATGTACTACTGTACCGGCACAGCACATGCGCCGCACCATGCGCCCAAAGACTGGATCGAGAAATACAAAGGAAAATTTGACAAGGGATGGGACGCGCAAAGGGAAGAGACCTATGGCCGCCAAAAAGAATTGGGCGTAATTCCGAAAAATACAAAGTTAACCCAACGGTCCGATGGTATTCCTGCCTGGGAAACGCTTTCCGCCGACCAGAAGAAAGTGTATGCTCGTTTTATGGAAGTGTATGCAGGCGCGCTTTCTTATGCCGACTACAACATCGGTCGTGTATTGGAAGCAGTTGAAAAAACGGGTGAATTGGACAACACCATCATTATTTACATTATGGGCGATAATGGCGCCAGTGCGGAAGGCACCGGCCAGGGTACCACCAATGAAATAGCTACCGCTGCCAATGGCGTTACAGAAGATTTGAGTTTCCTGATGAGCCAGTATGATAAAATCGGCGGCCCGGAAACCTACAACCACTATTCTTACGGATGGGCGCATGCCATGAACACGCCTTTTCAATGGACCAAGCAGGTGGCTTCACATTTTGGTGGAACGAGAAATGGAATGGTCATCAGTTATCCGAAAGGAATCAAGGAAAAGGGCGGCGTTCGTTCCCAGTTCCATCATGTGATCGACGTCGTTCCTACCATTCTGGATGTTTGTGGAATTCCTGCTCCCAAAAGAGTAAATGGGGTAGACCAAAAACCAATGGATGGGATGAGCATGGCTTATGCGTTCAATAATGCTGATGAGCCTTCAAAACGGACTACCCAATATTTTGAACTGGTGGGTAACCGGGCTATTTACAAAGATGGATGGATTGCTTGCACCTATCCTTTCCGGAAACCCTGGCAAACCGTTGGCGGCGTCAGCCAATACCCTTCCCGTGATTTTACATGGGAGTTGTACCACATAGCCGATGATTACAGTGAAGCGGATAACCTGGCTGATAAAAACCCGGAGAAACTGAAAGAACTGCAGGCGCTGTTTTATGCAGAGGCCAAAAAGAACAATGTGCTACCGTTAGATGCATCATTTGCAGAAAGAGCAGACCCTTCCATTCGGCCAAGCCTCACCGCCGGCAGGTCAACATTCGTTTACCATGAAGGAGCGGTTAGGATTCCCGAAGGTTCGGCCCCTAATTTTAAAAATAAATCATGGTCAATTGCTGCTGATGTGGAAGGTGGAAACAATGGCGTGCTGGTAACCATGGGCGGTTATTTTGGCGGGTTTGCCTTGTTGGTAAAAAACGGGAAGCCCATGTTTATTTACCGGCTATCCAATCAGCCGCAACACATGACCATGGTCCAATCTTCGCAAACGCTGGCTAAAGGCCACCATACCGTTTCCGTTGATTTTAATTATGATGGCGGCGGGGCAGGTAAAGGCGCTGTGGTAATATTATCGATAGATGGCAAAAAGGTGGGAGAAGGAAGAATACCCGCAACCATACCACTGCGGTTTTCGCTCGATGAAACCTGGGACATTGGAGAAGATACGGGAACACCACTTGACTTTAAAACTTACGATGTGCCGTTCAAGTTCAATGGAGAATTGCATAAAGTGACTGTGAATTACATATAGTTATACTTGTTATTTCGTCCCCTCCTGCCTTGTCGTGAGGGTGGGAGGGGCGAAATGACCCAAATGGCAATATTGGGTTTTCAATTCAAACGTATACTATAAAATAAATCAAAATCCCCGCCGCAGCGGTCATCAATACCAGTGCCGCCCCACCGAAAATATTCGACCAGCGTCCGTTGACAAACGTACCCATGATGCTGGTATTGTTGGAGATATGCAACACCATAGCAATCAAGACCGGGGCAGTGAGGCCGTATAAGACAGCCGCCAACAGCAGGGCATCGATGGGGCTGATATCGGTAAAATCGAATAACAAACCCACGCCTAAAGAGAGCGCCATGACGGCGTAAAATCCTTTTGCCTCGTAGTATTTTTTATTCAGCCCTTCCTGCCAACCGAACATCTCTGCAAAAATATACGACACGGCGCCTGCCAGAACCGGAATGGCCAGCATACCGGTACCAATCACGCCGAGGGCAAAAAGCCAATACGCCAATTCGCCGGCGAACGGACGCAATGCCATCGCCGCGTCCTGCACGGTATTGATGTCGTGCATACCCTGGTTGAAAAGCACGGTTCCGGTAGTCAGGATGATAAAATAGAAAACAAGGCAGGTCAAAAACATGCCGAAATCCACATCCTGGCGCATACCCGTGATGAGTTTTTTATCGACAATCACCGTATTCCGGCGTTTTCCTATTTCTTCCACCTCCATACTGGTTTGCCAGAAAAACAGGTAGGGCGAGATGGTGGTGCCCAATATGGCCACCAATACGGCGATGTATGCTTTGTCAAAAATAAAAGTCGGCACCAGCGTATGATAAATGACGGCACGAAAGTCAGGTTTTGCCCAAAAAGGCACCACGAGGTACAGCAACAAAGACAAACACAGGTATTTGAGTACAGCCGCGAAAGGCTTGTACGGTAAAAATACAATGGCGATCAGCAGGAAAAACGTAAAAAAAATACTTGCATAATGCGACGGCACTTGCGGGAACAACATGTTGGTCACCGCGCCCATCGCCTGAATATCCGCCCCGATGTTGATGACAATGGCGGGCACACTGAACAAGATCATCAGGTAGAGCAGCGGCCTGGGATAGTATTGTTTTAATACGCCGGTCAACCCTTGCCGGGTCACGATGCCGATCCGTGCGCACATTTCCTGCACGGCCAGCATCAGGGGGTAAGTAACAATCGCCGTCCACAGCGTTGCCAGCCCGAACATAGCGCCTGCCTGCGAATAGGTGGCTATGCCGGAAGGGTCATCGTCACTGGCGCCCGTGACGAGTCCCGGGCCGAGTTTGCGCCAGAATTGTTGGAAAGCGTTTCGTTTGTTCTTTTTGGTCACGATATGGGAATGGCCACATCATGGTTAGCAGCCGTTTTGAACTTACCCTTGCTCTTCCGGATATTCACCGCCACCACTTTGTATTCGGGGCACATCGCCTCGCTGTCGTGCTCGTCGGAAGTGATGATATTGAGCATGACTTCCGGGAAGTGGAAGGTGGTGCTCAGGATGCCCGGTTTTACCTCGTCGGTTATTTTGGCCTTGATATCCACCTTGCCGCGCAGGGACGACACGCACACCAGGTCGCCGTCGGCGATAAAATGCCGGGATGCGTCGTCGGGGTGGATCAGCAGCACATCTTCGGTCAGGATTTGCACGTTGCGGGTGCGGCGGGTCATGGTGCCGCAGTTGTAATGTTCCAGTTCCCGGTTGGTGGTCATGATGTACGGGTATTCCGCGCCGTTTTTTTCGATCTCTTTGCTTTCTTTGAAATCGAAGTAGTGGAACTTTCCTTTGCCGCGCTGGAAGGTGTCGATGTGCAATATTTCCGTGTCCGTTCCATCGGGGCGCACGGGCCATTGTTTGCCGTTGTCGCCCAGTTCGTCCCATCGCACGCCGGCAAAGAAGGGCACGATTTGGGAGATTTCTTCCAGCATGGTTTTGGGATCGTAGTCGGGTTGCGCATAACCCATGCGGTTCATGATGTCCACGATGATCTGTCCGTCGCATTTGGTGCCTTCGAGGGGTTCCACCACTTTTTGTACCCGCTGGATGCGGCGTTCGGCGTTGGTGTAGGTGCCGCTTTTTTCAAGGAAAGAGGCGCCCGGCAGGATGACCGTTGCGTATCTGGCCGTTTCCGTCATAAACAACTCCTGCACCACCAGCAGATCGAGGTTTTCCATGGCGGCGATCACCTTGTTGGTGTTGGGGTCGGTTTGCACCACGTCTTCGCCCATCAGCCAGAGCGCTTTGAGTTTGCCGTGGATGGAGGCTTCGAACATTTCCGGTATTTTGTAGCCTTTGCCCAGCGGGATTTTGACGTTGTAAAACGCTTCGTATTTTTTATTGATCTCGGGGTCGTAGGCATCCAGATAACCGGCGCCCTGGTGTGGTTGACATCCCATGTCGGCAGCGCCCTGCACGTTGTTCTGGCCCCGCAACGGGTTGACGCCCACGCCGCGCCGGCCGATATTGCCGGTGATCATGGCGAGGTCGGAGATCAGCATCACGGTGTAAGTACCCTGCGAATGTTCCGTGACGCCAAGCCCGTGAAACGACATGGCGTTCGGGGCGGAAGCATAAGCAATCGCGGCTTTGCGCACCAGTTCGCGATCCACCCCGGTGATTTGCTCCATCTCTCCGATATCGACCTTTAAAATTTGTTCTTTAAAGCCTTCGTAACCTTCCGTCCGGTTTTCGATAAAGGCTTGATCTTCCAATTGTTCCGTCATGATGTAGTACAACATCATGTTCAGCAGGGCCACATTGGTACCGGGGCGCAGCGCGAGGTGGTAAGTAGCATAACGGGCGATCTCGGTGCGGCGCGGATCGATCACGATGGTCATTTTGCCCTGCATGGCGTGTTGTTTCAACTTCGCGCCGGTGACCGGATGCGCATCGGTCGGGTTGGCGCCGATGACCATGATACAATCGGTGTATTTCAGGTCTTCCACCGAATTGGTGGCCGCGCCGGTACCGAAAGACCGCTGCATCCCCAGGGCGGTGGGCGAGTGGCACACCCGGGCGCAGCAGTCGATGTTGTTGGTGCCGATCACCGCCCGTATGAATTTCTGCATCAGGTAATTCTCCTCGTTGGTGCAGCGCGCCGAAGAGATGCCGGCGATGGCGTCGGGGCCGTATTGTGCACGGATGGTCGTCAGTTTTTCCGCAATAAAGTCGTAAGCCTCTTCCCAGGTGGCGGGTTCGAGCGTGCCGTTGCGGCGGATCAGCGGGGTTTTGATGCGATCCGGGTGATCGTAGAAGGAAAATGCAAAACGGCCTTTCAGGCAGGTGTGGCCCTGGTTGACTTCGGCGCTGTACGGCGCCTGGATGGATTTGACTTTGTCGTTCACCACCGCTACTTCCAGATTGCAACCCACCCCGCAATAGGTGCAGACGGTCTGGACTTTTTTATCCACCGCGACCGATTTTGATTCAAAAATGTCTGAAATGGCCGAGGTGGGACAAGCCTGCGCGCAGGCGCCGCAACTGACGCATTCCGACTCGAAAAAGGTGGTTTCAAAACTTTTGACAATATGGCTGTCGAACCCCCGGCCGGCCATGCTCAGCACCAACTGCCCCTGCACCTCATCGCAAGCCCGCACGCAACGGAAACAATTGATGCATTTGGAGAAATCGGAGGTCATGTACGGGTGGCTCAGGTCTTTTTTGGTGTTCAGGTGGTTTTTGCCCTCCGGATAGCGCACGTCGCGGATGCCGACCCGCGCGGCGACCGTTTGTAACTCGCAGTTGTTGTTCACTTCGCAGGTGAGGCAGTCCAGCGGGTGGTCGGTCAGCACCAGTTCGATGATATTGCGGCGCAGTTTTTTGATGCGCGCGCTGTCGGTATAAATGTAGGAATCGGGTATGACGGGTGTATGGCAGGATGCCTGGGTTTTGGCCGGGCCGTTTTGTACAAGCGCCACATCCACGCTGCATACCCGGCAGGAACCGAAGGGTTCGAGGTTGGGCGCATCGCACAGCGTGGGCACCAATTGGTTGCCGAGGTGCCGCCGGACGAACTTCAGGATAGTCTCTCCCGGCTGTACTGGGTATGGTTTATCGTTGATCCAGGCTATTTTGCCCGTCGAGACGCCATTTTGCGCATTCGCCTGTACCACAGGTTTGTCGTGAATAAAGGTGATCTCATTCATGGCTCAAGATTTTTGAAAGTAAGGCGCCAGTTCTGCTTCAAAATAATGCAGCGCGTTTTTGACGGGCAGCGGCAAACCGCCGCCCAAGGCGCACAAAGAACCGATTTCGAGGGTTTCCAAAAGGTCGTCCATCAGCATACGATCGACTTTGTAATCGCTCGTCCGCGCTTTGTTCAGCATTTCAAAACCGCGCGTAGAGCCGAGGCGGCAGGGAAAACATTTGCCGCAACTCTCGTGCGCCGTGAACTGAAACAAATGCTCTAAGTATTGAATGATGGGAAAATCTTCCGGAATGCACACCACCGAGGCATGGCCGAGCAAAAAACCTTCTTTGGCAAACGAGTCGAAATCGACGGTCAAAGAGCCAATTTTATGCACCGGCACCAGCCCGCCCAAAGGCCCGCCGATGTGCATGGCTTTCACCGGTTTGCGGAATCCGCCGCCCAGTTCGTGAATGACCGTCGCCAGTGGCGTACCCATGTCCACTTCGTAAATACCGGGGCGGTTGAAATGCCCGTCGAGCGAAAGCAGTTTGGTGCCCGTCGATTTTTGGGTGCCGATGGTTGCGAACGCCTTGCCGCCGTGTTGCATGATGAACGGCAGGTTGGCCAGCGTCTCCACATTGTTGACCACAGTGGGTTTGTTGAACAAGCCCTGTTGCGTGGGATAGGGTGGTCGCACCCGCACTTCCGGCCGCTGGCCTTCGATGGACGACAGCAGCGCCGTCTCCTCGCCGCAGATATATGCACCCTGTGCTTCGATGATCTTGAAATCGTAGGAAAATCCCGATCCCGCTATGTCATTGCCGAGCAGCCCCGCTTTGCGCAAGTCCGCCACAGCATCGGTAATCACTTCGACCGATTCGGGATATTCGCCCCGGATATATACCACGCCCCACTGCGCGCCGGAGATATACCCGGCGATCATCATGCCCATCAGCAACGCATGCGGACGCTGTTCCATGATGTAGCGGTCGGAATATGCGCCAGGGTCGCCTTCGTCGGCATTACAAACGATGAATTTGGTGTTGCCGGGACTTTGCCTGCACGAATCCAATTTGAAGGCCATGGAAAAGCCGGCCCCTCCCCTGCCCCGCAAGCCCGAATCTTTCAGTTCGGCCAACAGCGCTTCGGGCGTTTTGGACAGGCAGTTTTTGAAAATGGCGTAGTATTCAGGAACGTCGGGGTTGGGAGTCGTAAGAATACCGGCGCCTGTTGCAGCGACGTGATACCGGTCTGCAACCACCGTTTTGTTGGTTTTGATGTCCGCTATCTGTTCGATGGCGCTGCCGGAGTAGTTCTTGCGGTCGTAATAGAACGCACTGTTTTCATGGCAGCGGCCCAAGCAACACATCTCGCCGACCTCCGATGCCGCGAAATGATTGGCCAACCGGGCTTCCAATTTTTTTTGGGTACCCGCCGTCAGGCAGGCACTGCCGTTGCAGACATACACTTTTTTGCCCTGGTTCTCCGGTTTCAGAAAGTCGTAAAAAGAAACGGCGCCGTAGACATTCGCTTTGCCCACCAGGAATTCTTCCGTCAACCGCTCCATATCGTCCCGGGAAGGTGTGCCGGTTTGCCGCGCCGCGATGCCCAACTCTTCGAAGAGGTTGTCGGCAAGGCCTTTTCGGCCGGAGAGTTCGCTTAAATTCTTGGACATGATGGTTGTGGTGGATGAGGCAAATGTTTCTGAAAAGACAGGCTTGGCGCCGATAAAGGTACAGGAAACGCATAGATTTGACAACTTTTCATAAGTTGTCAAATCTGCCGCTTCGTAAATTATTTTTTGACAGGATTTCAGGATTTACAGGGTTTAGATTATTTATTTTCGATATAAAATCCTGTCGATCCTGTCAAAAAATTGTCTTAAAAAAATCAACGTCGTATCACGACAATCCCGTCACATTCCCTTCATTGTCAATATCCATCCCTTCGGACGCAGGCACGGCGGGCAAACCGGGCATGCGCATGATGTCGCCCACGATGGGAACGACAAATCCGGCGCCGGCGGCAAACTCGAACTCCCGCACGGTGATGCTGAAATTGCGCGGCCGGCCGATTTTGTTTTCATTGTCCGAAAAAGATTTTTGGGTTTTGGCGATACAAACAGGCAAATGGTCGAATCCCAGCGTTTTGATGGTTTTCAACTGCGTTTTAGCTTTGGCTGCATATTCGACCGAATCGGCGCCGTAAATTTCCCTTGCGATGATACTGATTTTTTCTTCAATGGGTTGGTTCCAGTCGTACAATTGCTTGTAGGTGTTCCGGCCGCTTTCGATCATCTCCACGACTGCCTGTGCAAGGGCAGTCGTACCGTTGCCGCCATTGGCAAAGCCTTCGGACAGTACCGCTTTAACACCCCGGCGGGCGCATTGATCCTGCACAAAAGCGATCTCCTCGGGCGAATCGGTGGGGAAACGGTTCAGGGCAACCACCGGCGTAAATCCAAACTTTTGGCAGTTCTCGATGTGTTTTTCGAGGTTTTCAAATCCCCGGTCCACCAAAGTGAGGTCGGGGGTGTTGTAGGCTTCTTTTTTGGCTCCGCCGTGGTGTCGCAGGGCGCGGATGGTGGCCACCAGCACAACTGCCCTGGGTGTCAGCCCACCGTAAGGACACTTGATATCCAGAAACTTCTCCGCACCGAGATCGGCGCCGAAACCGGCTTCGGTCACTACGTAATCGGCCAGAGAAAGCCCCGTTTTGGTGGCGATGATGGAGTTGGTACCCTGGGCGATGTTGGCGAAAGGCCCGCCGTGGAGGATGGCGGCATTGCCTTCAAGCGTTTGCACGAGATTGGGCTGGATGGCGTCTTTCAGGAGCAGGGCCATAGCGCCCTGGGCTTTGAGATCGCGGGCAAAAATGGGTTGTTTGTCGAATGTGAAGCCGACGAAAATGTTGCCCAACCGGGTTTTTAGGTCCGCTAAATCATTTGACAAACAGAGGATTGCCATAACTTCTGATGCGGGCGTGATATTGAAACCGTCTTCCCGCGGAATGCCGTTGGCGCTGCCGCCCAGCCCGATGACGATCTGGCGCAGGGCGCGGTCGTTCATGTCCATCACCCTTTTCCACACCACCGTGCGGGGGTCGATGTTCAGGTTGTTGCCTTTGTTCTGGATGTTGTTGTCGATGAGTGCGGCCAGCAGGTTGTTGGCTTTTTCGATCGCTGCAAAGTCGCCGGTGAAATGCAGGTTGATGTCCACCATCGGGATCACCTGCGAATAACCGCCGCCGGCTGCGCCGCCTTTCATGCCGAACACCGGGCCGAGCGAGGGTTCGCGCAGCACCACCATTGCTTTTTTTCCTATCTTGTTCAGGCCGTCGGCCAATCCGATGGAGACCGTTGTTTTTCCTTCGCCGGCAGGTGTGGGGTTGATGGCCGAGACAAGAATGAGATTGCTTTTTGCGATTTTTTGCTCGTCGATGAGATGGAGCGGCAGTTTTGCCTTGTATTTTCCGTAAAGTTCAAGATCGTCCTGGTCGATAGAAAGTTTGGCGGCGATTTCCTGAATGGGTCGGATTATTGCACGTTGGGCAATTTCGAGATCTGTCAAATGCATGAGTAGTTAATGTGAAAATCCGGGGGTAAACTTATGTCAACTTGCGGAATCCTTGTTAGAAGTTTTTTCATTTTAAAAAAAACCGCATTTTATTTTAAAGTGCGGTCATGCCTCTCTTAAACGCCGCCTTGATGCGGGTGATGTAAATTGAGTCAAAATCCCCCTCCGAAAATACCGGTCATGCAGTGAAGCAATGTTTGATGTCGTTTGAGTTATTCGTGTATCAACTTGAAAATGCCGGAATGCCCGTCGCCGAAACGCACCTGCAATAAGTACAGCCCGGTTGACAAATCGCCGGTTTGAAGGGTTGTTGTCATGCTGCCGCCGATTTTCATTTCACGCACCAGGCGACCGGTGGCATCGAATAAAAGAATCGCTTGCATCGGAATTTCTCCGCTTTCCACGCGTATCGAACCGGCAAAAGGATTGGGTGAAACGGTGATGGACAAATTTTCAGGCAGGCTTTTGGCGGCGACGTTGCCGGGACATCCCTCAAACAGGTAGAAACAATAATCGAAAAATTCCTGCACCTCGTCCATCGTGGCCCCCAGGATGGACAGGTTGTCGGCAGCGCTGCCGTTGGGGTCCTTGCGCACCCAGGCGTAACCCAGCACGATCTCGTTGACGGCGCCGGGCAGCAGCCGGAAAGGGCCGATGGAGGTCAGTGCCTTGCGTTCGCCGGGTATGTTGCCGGCGCTCGTTTCCGACCATTCGGCGGGGTTAAGCGGGTTGCCCGCATACATCAGGCCGTTGTTGGGGAAAGGTGTGCCGTCGGGATGGCGTCCTGCCAACTGGTTGTAGTATGCCTCCGGTGTATCGAGGTTGCTGTCGTCGACCGGTACAAAATGCCATTCTTTTACTTCAAAATTAATAGGGTCGTCGGGATGTATAGGACCGCGCAGCAGGTCGACTGCCAGCACCGGCGGCGTATTTTCAAACCCGCCTTCGTCCGTATCGTCGCCATTGTAGGCAAACACCACGCGCCGCGCAGTGTCGCAGCCGATAAAATCGTCGGCACCGTTGCCAATCTCAAAATCCATAAACACGCCGAAATAACAGGAATCAAGCGGAATGTCGTTGTAGTTGGTGAGTTTGTAGATGACATACGCTGCGCGGTCCAGCGGCGAGCCTTCGGGACAGTTGATGCCGAATATCTGGGTTTCCACACCCATGTTCATGAGCGCCCCACCCGACTGGGTGTGCGGGCCGGCGTCGTGGAAGGAAAACCACATTTGCTCGTCGGCGTAGTATTTCAGGGGACAAGCCCGCAGGGCAATTGTCGGGTACTCCCCCGCATTGGGGTTGTAGGTATAGTCGTCGGTAACGTCGTCAAAACCGGCCAAAGAACCGAAATTGGTAAACGGCAGGTCGAAGCCGTAATAACTGAAAAAATATGGATTTCCCCAACCTGGCCATGCGTATACCGACGGGATCTGGCCGGCCGGATTGGCGATGTGCGCGGCAATATCTGCACCCGTCACATCCGCGATAAAATTGAACTCCGGATAGGGGACGGCGCCCTTAAGCAGCAGGCCCGGGTAAAAGTCCGCTTTGCCGCCCTCATTGTAGGTTTGCGCTGCCAAATGCAGGACACCGGCGGAATCCCGGCCACCCAGCCAAAGACCGGCGGACTTCAGCAAAGAAATTTCCGGCACTCCGCTCGTTGTGGAAGGTACGAGAAATTCGCCATTGGTCCCGCCCAGAAAAAACGCGCCGTTGGACTGGACGCGCGCCCGGATGGAATTGGCTTGCAGCGTGTCGCTGACCGGTGCGGATTGTGCAAAAAGTCCGCCTGAAATTACCGAAAGCAGAATAGCCTGAATGTAAATGGTCGCAAGTTTTTTCATGACCGTCTTTTTTGAAGTGAGGGTGTTTTCAAGTTTGTTAAAATGATCAGATCAACGCGATCGAACCGACAAGGGCAATCGCATTGATGACAATGCCGGTAATAGCAAGTATTCGGATCCATCGCGCATCCTGCCAACCGCTCGCTTTTACAAGCCCCAGAATGCTGAGCAGCAACCCGCCCAAACTCAGTGCGAGCGGGAGGTAAAATGCCGTATAAGAGATAAATGCAAAGGAAAAAATGCCGAGCACACCTAAAGCCAGACCTGAAATAGCGAACCATTTCCCGTCGGAGTCGCCGGAGCGCCCCGCCGCTTTTTTCAGCCGTTTGTACAATGTTTTTTCGGCGACCCGCTCGAAAAACCCGCGTTTTGCAGCAGGCCTTTCATTCTGACAATTAAAATCAAAGGCGGCACTTTCGCTGTAGTTTGCCGGAGCCGGCACTTTCGCTCCGGCCATACAGGGCAAATAGAGCAGCAGAAAAGTAAGATATTTGAATAAGGGTCTCATGTCAGTGAATGATTGTAAAACATTTTTTTACTCCACCGAAATCCTCGCCCAATACGTGCTTCCGCCTTTTCCCTCCACCGAAATCATGTAAACACCCGTGCGCAACCCGCTCACATTGAGTTCTATTTGCTCCATATTGTCCACCGACTGGCTTTGTTCTAAGCAGCCATCCGAATTGAACAGACGCAGGAAAGTAGCATCCGGCGGTAGCGGCACAAATACCCGGGTATGCGCAGGATTGGGGTAAGGGGGTTGAAGCGTCAAGGGGGCCGACGGACCTGCGGTATTGCCGATACCCGTGTAAATATCCACCACGTCGGTATTGCCCGAACAACAATAACCTCCCGCAAACAGCAACTTGTTGCCCACCGCTACGCCGCTCAGTCCGCTGCGCGGAACAGACAAATTGCCCAGCGTATCCCATATACCGGTGGCGCAGTCGTACACTTCCACACTGCCCACAAAATCGGCGATAAAGAGTTTGTCGCCGGAATATGCAAAAGAGCTTGCGGCGTGTTGAACAGGAATCGGCACAATGTCCCACGTACTGTAAGCGGCATCATAAACGTCGAGCAGACTCCGGTTTTCATCTCCCAGAAAATAGGCCTTGTTGCCGACAACGGCACTGTAAAGGTTTTCGGCATTGCCCTGGAGCGTCATGGTGGACGATCCCCATGTGTTGAAACCACCGTCATAAACATCCACTTTAGCGGAGTTGAAGCCATCCGGGCCTTCGCCACCTGCGAACAGCACCTGGTTGCCCGTTACAATGGCCTCTATCCGAGTTCTTTTTTCGGACAGTGTGTGCATAGATTGCCTCCACACCTTTGTGTAGAGCACATCCACGACATCGCTTTTCTGGCCTGCGTTGTCTCCTCCGGCCAGAAATATCTGTTCGCCCAGGCCTGCGATGGCGATACCTGTGCGTGGTTCGGACAATTGGACGGCGCGCCAGGTATTGGTCTTTACATTGTACAAATCCACCGTTCTGGACAACACCTCCGGCGACAAGGCGCCGCCGGCAAATACGACGTAATCGCCTGCAACGCCGATGCTGACCGACATGCGCGGCTCGGAAAGTATGGCGGTTTTCCAACTGTTGTCTGCGCTGTGGTATATTCGTATTTCACCGCTCATGTCATTCCTGTCAACCACAAATACCATCGCGCTGTGGGCGATCGCAGTAAAATCCGGATTGGGGTTTTGGGAAGGGTTGGGGAGGTCGTACACCGCCCACGAACCCGTGTTGGCGTCGTAAATATCCACCCGGGCACTGCCTTTTCCATTGTCCATTTTTCCGGCGGCGAAAAGTGCCTTGTTGCCCGCGACTACCACCTGCGGTCGTAATCGGGCTTCGGAAAGCCGGGCGGTTGTCCATTGGGCCTGGAGCGGCAAAGCGGCGAGCAGGAATGCGACAGGGGTTAAATTGAGTAAAAAAGAGGTCTTTGTAAACATGGTATATTAATTTGAATGGTTCATTTTAAAAATTCCCCTCCGTCGTCCTCCCGCTCCCACTCCCAATTGGTGACGGGCGCGGGTTGTACGTAGGTGTTATCGCGGATGATTAGGGTCATTGGGTCATTCGGGGTCATTAAGGAGTCATGAGGGGTCATTGAGTCATTTTCACCCGCCGTAGCCTTCCCGCCGTCGTCAAGACTTTGGCGGGTAAAGGCGAAGGCGGGGCCTGCCGCTTCCGCAGCCGTCATATTCCCGATGCCTTTCAGCAGCGCGTCGGCATTGAAGGAGATACTGTTAATGCCCTCGTTTACAAGAAACTGCGCGAACTCCGGCATATCGCTGGGCGCCTGGCCGCAGAGACCGATTTTGATGCCTTTATTGCGGGCGGTGCGGATGGCGCCGGCAATGAGCCGCATCACCGCCGGATTTTTTTCATTGAACAGGCTGCTCACGAGCGCAGAGTCGCGGTCGAGGCCGAGGGTGAGTTGGGTGAGGTCGTTGGAACCGATGGAGAAGCCGTCGAACACTTCGGCAAACTGTTCGGCCATGAGCACGTTGCTCGGTATCTCGACCATGACGTAGATTTCAAGACCGCTTTGACCTTGTTCCAGGCCAAATTCTTTCATGGTCGCCACCACTTGTTTGCCCTCTTCCACCGTGCGGCAGAACGGGATCATCAGTTTGATGTTGGTAAAACCCATTTCCTCGCGCACTTTTTTCATAGCCTTGCATTCGAGCGCGAAACCGTCTTTGTACAGCGGCGAGTAATAGCGCGAAGCGCCCCGGAAGCCGATCATCGGGTTTTCTTCCAGCGGCTCGAACTGACGGCCGCCCACGAGGTTGGCGTACTCGTTGCTTTTAAAATCGCTCATGCGAACGATGACGTCGTGCGGGTGAAATGCCGCCGCGATGGTGGCCACGCCCTGGGCCAGTTTATCCACGAAATAGTCCTTTTTGTCGCGGTAGTGCCGGGTAAGTTCTGCAATGCCTTCGCGGATACCTGGGTTGGTAATTTGCTCGAAACGGGTGAGCGCCAACGGGTGCACCTTGATGTGGTGCGTGATGAGAAATTCCATGCGCAACAGCCCTACGCCGCGGTTGGGCAGGAACGACTGCTGGAAGGCCAGCGAGGGGTCGCCGAGGATGAGCATGGGCGCCGTTTTTGGCATCTGCAGGTTGGAAATATCCTTTTCCGCCACCTCCCATTCGGCTTTTCCGGCATAGATGAATCCCGTTTTGCCCTCGGCGCAACACACCGTGACCATGTCGCCGTCGTGTATTTTATCGGTCGCGTTGCCGCAGCCGACGATGGCCACCGTGCCGAGTTCGCGGGCGACGATGGCAGCATGGCTGGTGCGACCGCCTTTGTTGGTGACGATGGCGGCGGCGCGTTTCATGATGGGGTCCCAGTCGGGGTTGGTGATGTCGGTCACCAGCACTTCGCCTTCCTGCAGGAGCTGCGCTTCTTGCGGCGAGCGCAGCAGCCTGGCTTTGCCGAAGGCTATTTTTTCGCCGAGCGCAATACCTTCCGCGAGTATTTTGCCTTTCGACTTGATTTTATAGGTGCGCACGACGGCGTGGGTGCTTTTTCCGGCGTGCACCGTCTCAGGGCGGGCTTGTACGATGTATAAATGGCCGTTGGGTCCGTCTTTGGCCCATTCGATGTCCATTGCCCGGCCGTAGTGCTGTTCGATTTGCACGCACCACTTGCCCAGCGTGGCCACATCCGCGTCCGACAGGGAAAAAGCGTCGCGTTTTTTGAGCGCAGTTTCCCGGTTTTCGACCGTATGCGAAGCATGGCCGGCTTCGGCGTACACCATTGTCCACTCTTTTTCGCCGAGTTTTTTCTGAATAATGGGGTTAAAAGCGCTGCCAATATGCGGTTTGAACAACACGAACTCATCGGGTGTGGAGCGGCCCTGCACGATGTTTTCGCCGAGGCCGTAGATGCTGTCGATCACCACCACTTTGTCGAAACCCGTGTCGGGGTCGAGGGTGAACGCTACGCCGGAGGAAGCCAGGTCGGAACGCACCATTTTTTGCACGCCCACGGAGAGCGCCACGTCGATGTTGCCGAAACCCTGGTCTTCGCGGTACTTGATGGCGCGGTTGGTGAACAGCGACGAGAAACAGCGGTGCACCGTATCGACCAATGCCTCCTCGCCGCGGATGTTGAGAAAACTCTCCAACTGGCCCGCGAAACTGGCCGAGGGCAAATCTTCCGCTGTGGCGCTGCTGCGCACGGCCAGCGAAATATCGGCGCCTGCACGCCCGCACAAATCGCGGCACGCCGCTTTGATGGCGGTTTCTACCGCTTTCGGCATCGCGGCTTTTTTGATCAACGCCCGTGCCTGCGCGCCGATGTCGTCGAGGTTGGCAAAATTGGTTTTGTCCAACTTGCCGAGCAGGTCCGTAAGAGGTTGGCGCAGTTTATTTTCTTCCAGAAATACGCGGTACGCTTCGGCGGTGACGGCAAAACCGTCGGGCACGAGGATACCTTTGGGTGTGAGTTGAGAGAACATTTCCCCCAAGGAGGCATTTTTGCCGCCTACGAGCGCGAGTTCAGTGATGGAAATCTCTGCGAAGTTTTTGATAAAGGTGGGCATGACATTCCGATTTTTGTTCCATCAAAGATGGCGGGAAGCGGAGGGGCGAGGGAATGACGGATGTCATGGGGGAGGGTGATTTTTTTTGGGGGCGGGAGGCGGGGTCAGGGTAAACTCATCAAAATTTGGCATCCGGGTATTTTGATTGACGATTATCCCGACCGCATCGGGGCAGGCTATGATTTAAGATTTTTGTAAAATATTTGCCTTAAAAAGTTTACAATTATATTTTTGCATCAGTTTTTGTCAACTAACACAGCCTTTATCATGTCAATATTCGGAAATCGTCTCGTTGTTGCGCGTAAAATGGCGGGTTTGTCCCTGCAAGGGCTTGCCGACAAACTGGAGGGCGTCATCAGCCGCCAGGCGCTGCACAAATACGAGCAAAACCAGACGTTGCCCAACAGTCAGACCCTGATCGCCTTGTCACGGGCACTGAACGTGCCGGTGGATTTTTTCTTTTCGGAGCCGGAGGTACAGGTGGAATTGAAAGGGGTGGAATTCCGCAAACGCAAACGGCTGTCAGCAACCGACGAAAGCGCCGTGGTGGGACAATGCACCGAGGCGCTGAACCGCTACCTGACTTTGGAAGAAATCATGCAGGACAGCAAGCCTGCGGAGGCATTTTCGTTCGATAAAACCATAGAAACCTCCGAAGATGCCGAAGAAGCCGCGCAACGGCTGCGCCTCGAATGGGAACTCGGCACCGATCCGATTCCCAGCGTAATCGCCATGCTGGAAGACAAAGGCTACAAGGTGATTGAACTGGAAGCGGATGGCGATTTCGACGGTTTAAAAGCCTTTGGCGGTTCAGCCCGCGTCATCGGCATCAATGGCCAACACGACATTTGCCGCAAACGGTTTACGATGCTGCACGAGTTGGCGCACCACCTCCTGCATTTCCCGGCGGATATGCCGGAAGATGTGATGGAACGCCTGTGCCACAGGTTTTCCGGGGCAGTGCTTTTCCCGAAAGAACAGGCTTTGGAGGCCATGCACCCGCAGCGTTTTCATTTTTACCTGCCTGAATTGGCCATGTTGAAGGAGTATTGGGGTGTTTCGATTGCCGCCATGTTTGCGCGAGCGAAAAACCTTGGCATCATCAGCGATCATGTTTTTGCCAAACTCAACCAGGGCTATCGCTCCAGGCAATACCACAAAGGCGAACCGGGCAGGTTCAGCGGCATGGAGCAACCGATGCGATTCCGCCAACTTTTATACCGGGGTCTGGCAGAAGAAATCATTTCCATCAATCAAGCGGCTACTCTCAGCCAAAAGACAGTGGGGGAGTTGCGGAACGAACTTGATCAACTTGCATGAAAATAATCATCACGGACACGAACGTCTTCATTGATTTAATCAAATCAGGTGCGCTCGATTTTTTCTTTCAATGCCCTTTTGAGGTTTGCACGACCGATTTGGTTCTGGAAGAAATCAAGCCACCCGAACAACGGGCTCATTTGGACAAGCACGTTGTAGAAAACCGACTTCGAGTACTGCAGCTCAGCGCGGAAGACATACTTGAAGCACTTCAGTTGCCCACCCAGAGTAACCTGAAACGCATCACGGATAAGTCGGTATTATTGAAAGCCATTCAAATGCAGGCCTGCCTGTTGAGCGGGGATGGTGATCTCCGCAGAGAAGGCCAACGGGCAGGACTTGAGGTGCACGGCTCCTTGTGGGTCATCCGCGAAATTTGGTCCGCTGGCCTTACGAATTCAAACGACTTACTTGATATACTCGACCAACTTTCGCACAACACACGCTTACCGGTAATAGCAATAGAGGAATTGAGAAGCGAAATACTTGCAGCCGGAGAAAATCGGAGAAACTAAGTGGGCAACTTGCAATGCTAATGGTAACTCACTTGTTCCCAACAATACAATCACTAACAATGACCGAAAAAGAAATCACATCAATCAGCAAGTTTTTGAGCCTGGTCTTGCGGCACAAGCCCGAAAAAATCGGAATCGCTCTGGATGAAAACGGCTGGACAGACGTAACCGTACTCATCCAAAAATCAAGTCAGGCAAAGGTTTTTTTAACGCCGGAACTGCTTCGGCTCGTGGTAGCGAACAACAACAAAAGCCGGTTCGCCTTTGATGAAACCGGCACAAAAATCCGGGCGAGCCAGGGGCATTCCATAAAAATTGATTTGGGGTATGCGCCGCAAATCCCGCCGGAAATCCTGTATCACGGTACAGGCGAAAAATCGGTCGCCTCTATTTTGGCGACCGGACTGGAAAAAAGACGGCGACACCATGTCCACCTGAGCGCCGATATCGTAACGGCCATACAAGTCGGGGAGCGACACGGAAAACCCGTCGTTCTGAAAGTTTTGGCTGGAAAAATGCAGGAAAGCGGGTTTGTGTTTTTCCGGTCGGAAAATGGGGTTTGGTTGGTGGAGGAGGTGCCGACGGAATTCATTGTTCTATTGTCTTGAAAAATTTTAGAACTCCCATCTCAAACGATGTGTCTGCAAATATGAGATCTCCGGATGATAATTTGAGTTAACAGGTAAGCGTATCTTTTGCCCACGCAGTTGCTTCAAACTGTATATGGTATTCGATTCTTTAAAATCGGCGGCACCATTAACTAAGATACGATAATCGTCGGTAAGAGAAATTAAGCCCGTATCAAAAGCGGCGTGCAGATTTTTACATAGTGACAGACCGTTGTTTGGATGGTCGATACCGGATTGTGCATGGGTTACGATGTGACAAGCATCCACCAGAGGGTGTAACGTTCCTTTTTGTGCCCGGAGGCCACTGATGCAGCAGGTATGATCATAAAGTTGCAGCACATTTATCCGAAATTTCCAATGCCGGACAAAGCCTTCAAAATGAATGAATTGTAGTCGACGAACATACGTCGGTGCAGGCTCTTCCACGCGAAGTTCTGCAATTAGTTCTGCCTGTCCGTTATCTGCCCAATATTGTTGTTTTGTGTCGGGAAAATAGGTGTCAAGTATGACCATGCGCACGATTTCGCGGACTTCCGGCATACCTAATAACCCAACATATTCCTGTTGAAACCGGCTCCATAAACCATCTTCTGCGGCGCCTTTTAACGAACTGTATTCTTTTGTCGCGGGCTTGTTGGCAGCAGTGAAAACACTCCAGAAACCTTCGTTGGGTAAATGAAAAACTGGTTTAAAAAAATTGCCAGTTTTACGTTCAGGTGACAAGTGCCTCCATACGTTATCGAACCGCATTTTCAGGCGGATGTCCACCGGGATATGTTCCGGCGTTACATCTGCACCGCCTTGTTCCAACAAATCCATCAAAGCAATCAACATCACCGGTTTATGCAAGGCTTTGCCATCGGTAACACCTCCTTGCTTGAGCGTAGTGAGATGGACCACCAAATTTTGGAGATGAGGGTTGGCGTAAAGTGCTGGGAACATCGAGATCTTATATATTATTAGATTGCTCCACCTGAAAACACAGGTCTTCTCTCATATTGCATTTCCTCAAAATTTACCGGTAAAGATAGTGCACCTTGAAAGCAACCCATGCCCCAACCCCCAAAATAAAACCCAACTAATAATACCCCCAACCCAAAACGACCCAATAACTTTACCCCCACAAATCAAAACGATGAGACCAACGATCACCTGCGCCCTGATGCTGGCCCTCTTGCCGGCTGCTTTTACACAAACCACCGCCGACAAAGCCATCGAAACTTTGGGCGAAACCCTGGGTACCGTAAGCCTCGGTATGAGCGAAGCGGACTTTTTCAAAATAAAAACCACACTTCCCAAGCCCGACACCACCACCATGGGTTTCCGCGACGAAGTGGTGGAAACCATCGGGAAAAACGGCCTTTCTAACATCACCTACTATTTCGACGCCGACGCTGACCGGATGCTGTACGAATTCATCATCGGGTTTTCCGACGAAACTGTACGCGCCGAAGCCGCTGAGACAATGTTTGGCCCCTCCAATTACCCCGGCCGGCCCGAACACTGGATTGCAGGCGCACAGGACAATATCGTGTCGCTTATCTGGGCTTTCGACAGCAAAATCGTCATTGCCGCCAACCTGCCGGGTACCGAATGGGACGGCGATGCGATGTTCACCATCCCGGAAGGGTTTGAGGCCAACAAACACCTGCCCCTGCCGATGGAGTGGCCCCGGGAAGAAATGAACCGCTTCTGGGTGAGCATGGAGCAACAAATAGACGCCGGATTCACACAGTTCGAGAAGATCCGCGGAGCGGAATCGGACGGATTCTATATATGCACCCTGCCGCTCGCTGCCGCCGAAGCGTCCTCCGTTCTGCAGGATGACAATAGAAAATGGGTGGTCAGCAATACCTTCATTTCCGGTGCTACCCTCGAAAACGCCGTCAATTGGCAACTCAGCATGGAGTCCCTGCTTGAGATCGACGACATGGCGAAATACCACCTGTCGAGCACCACCAACAAACAAGGGTTCGGCGGGACCATCCGCATGTGGCATGTCAGGCACAAAAACTCCGAACCCACCGGTCTTCAGGTCGGCCTGCTCTACTACGAATGGGGCGCCGAAGGGCTGTGGAACGTGGATGTGCTGGTGATGCAGGAATGATCCTGTTCGGTTTAGAAACCGCAGACCGACAACCGTTTATGGTCAGTGTTCTTCCGTTACATCCACCCTTGCCGTATCCGATGCGATGCGCCCGTCCACCAGCGTGATCACCCGGCGCGCGCGCTCGATGACGCGGGCGTCATGGGTGGAAAAGATAAATGTCGTGCCTTCGTCGCGGTTGAGTTGCGCCATCATATCCAGCAGGTTGGCGGCGGATTGGGAATCGAGATTGGCCGTCGGTTCGTCGGCCAGGATAAACTGCGGTTTGGAGGCCAGCGCCCGGGCGACGGCTACGCGCTGCTGTTGTCCGCCGGAGAGTTGGGCCGGGCGCACATCCATTTTGTCGCTGAGACCTACGGCAGCCATCAGTTCCTTTACCCGTTGTTCGCGCTCCGCTTTCGGTTTGCCCTGCAGCAGCATGATAAATTCCACATTTTCGCGGGCCGTCAGCACCGGGATCAGGTTGAAGGACTGGAACACAAAACCGATGTTGTGCAGGCGAAACTGAATCAGCCGGTTGGGCGACAGGCGCGTGATATCCGTGTTGTCGATCACAACCCTGCCCTCCGAAGGCGCATCGAGGCCCCCGATGATGTTGAGCAAAGTCGTTTTGCCCGAGCCGGAAGGACCGACCAACGCAGTGAACTCGCCCTGCCCGAGGTGCAGGTGGACGTTGTTCACCGCATATACCGGAATGGTATCCGGGTTGTAAATTTTACTGACGTTGTGGATGTCGATGACGGGGGAAGGCATCATGGTTTGAAGTTGTTTGAAGTTGTTTGAGTTAACGCCTGATCGCCTCCGCCGGCCTCAATCGCAGCGCTTTCCACGCCGGGAACACCGACGCCAATAACGCCGTGACAAACACAATTTGCAGTATCTGCCACACTTTGTCGCCCGGCAAATCGGGGTATATCACGGCGCCGTATCCGAAGCCTTTCATCAGGTTGCCGGCAATATTCGAAAGGTCGATGCCCGTTTTCGACAGCCAGGCATTCACGAGCCAGGCCAGCGCGAAACCGATAGGACACCCCACCAGCGTCAGCAGCAAAGTCTCCAGCACGATCATACCGAACAGCCTCGCCCTGGTCATCCCGACGGCCATCAGCATCCCGATTTCGCGGGTGCGTTCGAGCACGGCCATCAGCATGGTATTGATGATGCCGAATGCCAGCGCGAGCACAATGATGGAAATGATGATAAAAGAAGAAATATCGAGCGACGACATCACGAGGGCCGTTTCCGGCGAAATAGCCCGCCAATCCTCCACCTCGAGACCGGGCAACTGTTGTTGCAGCGCAGCGAGTGCGGCGGGCAACCCGGCCTCGCCGGTCAGCAAAACGGCGGCTTCCGTGCCGCGGCCCGGCGTGCCGAGCAGGTCGTCGAGGTCGCTGCGGCGCACGTACACATTGCGCTCGTCGAGCGGGGCATTGGCGGTTTCGAAAATGCCTGCGATGCGGAATGCGCCGGAAGTAATGCCTTGTTCTTTGTCCTGAAACGTCAGCACGATCTTGCCGCCGGGCCTGAGTTTCATTTTGTCGGCTAATTTTTTCCCGACCAATATCTGGTTCCTTTTTCCGGCATCGAAATAAGCGCCGTCGGTCACAAATGCCCCGAACCCTCGGGTGGCATTTTCCGCATCCGGGTCGACGCCGTTGATTTGTACGCCATTGCTGCCGGCGGCATTGGCCAGCATGCCCTGCACCGTAGTGCGCAGCGAATAGGCCTTCACGCCGGGCGTATTGCGCAGCGTAGTTTCGAGACTATCAAGGTCGAAGTTGAAAATCACATCGAAGTCCTCGCGGAATTTCGGATGGTGCACCTGGATATGCGATACCTCCTGCTCGATGGCGATGCGTACCCGCTCATTGCCCATGCCGTAGTAGAGCGACACAATAAACGCCCCGGCCCACACCCCCAGCGCCACGGAAGCGATGATGGCAATGCTGCGCGTCCGGTGACGCCATAAATTTCGCCAGGCAATGAGGAAAAGCATTTTTTGAGTTATGAACGATGAGTTATGAACGATGAGTTATGAACGATGAGTTATGAACGATGAGTTATGAACGATGAGTTATGAACGATGAACGATATTGATCTCAAACCATTTCTATACCCGCTTGGGCTCCACGCCCCGAAACCAGAAACCCCGAAACCCAGAAACCAGAAATCCCGAAACCAGAAACCATTTCTACGCCCGCATGGCCTCCACGGGATTGAGCGACAATACTTTGAAAACCGGGTACAGCGACAGTAGCAGTCCGATGATCAGCACGGCGAGCGCCTGGTTCCAGAAAATGGAAGGCGCCAGCGAGGCGGGAAACACGGCTTCGAATCCGAATTTTTCGTAAATCTCTGCCGTATCGCCACCGATCCGGATGGGGTGTTCTTTCAGCCACCACACTACAGGAATGCTGACTAAAATACCCAGCAGGCACCCGGTCAGCGTGATAAAAACCGATTCGAACAAGACCATCCGCGCCAGTTGTGCTTTTTTCATACCCAACGCCACCAGCATCCCGAATTCGCGCTGCCGTTCGGCCAGCATCATCAGCAGGGTGGCGAATATGCCGAAAGAAATCAGCAGGTACAGCACCGCAAGGATAATGGCGCTGCTTGCCGTGTCCGTCTTGATGTGTTCGTGAATTTCGGGCAACATTTCCTGCCAGGTCAGGGTTTCGAAATCGGCCGGCAATGTGGTGCGCAGTTGTGCGGCAGTGTGTTCCGTATCGGCCGGGTCGTCGGGCGAAATGACCAGGGTAGTAGCCAATCCAGGCGCGTCGAGCCAGTGCTGCGCCAGCGTAATCGGCAGGAAAACAAGCCGTTCGTTGAGGTCGGGCGAGCCGAAATGCAGGATGCCGCCGACGGCATATTTCCCGGCAGCGGTGGCGCCGTAATAACCTTGTCCGAGCAAAATCACGGTATCGCCGATGCCGGTTTGCAGGCGCTTAGCCAATCCTTCAGCGATCAAAACGGTTTGCGAACTGTCGTGCAGGTATTCTCCGGCCACTACTTTGCTTTTCAGGCGGGTGACGCGATCTTCACTTTCCGGAGCGATACCCGCTACAAGACAACCTTTGGTTTTTTCTCCCGTCGAGGCCAGGGCAAAGGCTTCCAGCCGGGGTGTCGCCGATGCCACGCCAGGGCTGGTAAGCACGGCGTTTTGAATAGAATCGGTGAGCAGAAAACTGTTCTCCAGCGTCTGTTCCGACTGGTAGCCTGCCCGGTGTACCTGTGCATAGCCCGTGTAAAAACTGACGACGTTCGCAATCAGGTGATCGAATATGCCTTTTTGCAAACTGCTCATGGCAATCGCCAAAACGACCGCGCACCATACCGAAGCCATGGTGATGAGGGAGCGATTGCGGTTGCGCCAGAGGTTGCGCCAGGCGAGGAGGAGGAACATTTGAATCAGTTATTTCACTTTTGTCATATTCTCCGTCGTAAAAAAACTGTCTTCCAACGGTGTATCGAATAGTAAGGATTTATAGACGATTTCCGTTTTGTGTCCTGTTTTTCCCACAGGAGTCATTTCCATCCGGGATGGCAACAATTTGCCGCCGAGCATTTTGATGTCGGCGCCGATCATGGTTTGGCTGAGCGCGCCGTTTTCATCATAGAATTCGGTGCGTAGTTCGAGGTAGTCTTTTTTGTCGATCCACACGATGATTTTTCCCCATACCACCGCCGCCTCAGGTTTTGGAATGAGTTCGATTTTGTGGCAGTCGCGGTCGCCTTGTTTCTCCGAGCCAAGGAGTTTTTGGTCGTAATCGTCTACGATAGAAGATTCTTTCACCAGATCGTCGTTGGTAAAATCGGTGCCCATCCACGACTGCGACATCATCGAGGGCGGCAGTTTGATGGTGCGTTCGAGGGCAGGCAGCCAGTTCCACACTTCTTTTTTGCGTTTCAGAAAGGTCGTGCCTTTGTCTTTGGCGGGCGATTTCACCAGGATCAGCGCCAGGTCGTTGCCTTTCGTCCAGGCCTTGATGTCCATCGAGCGTGTCCATTTGGGGCGGGTGGTGGTGATGCTCATTTCAGCGATGGAGGTTTTGCCCCGCATCCGTTCGTCGGCTTTTCGGACGATGGCGGTGGCATTTTCCGGCTCCTGCGCGACAACCGTGCCACCGGCAAACAGAAAAAAACAAAGTAACAGTGGGGGTATTGTATATTTCACGGAACGGCGAATTTGTATCAAAGGTAGCATTTATCTTATTTGTCCTTTTCAAATTCTACTTTAAACAACCCCCTGAGTTGCCCCATTTCAAAGCCTGTGGCTTTGTCCTCCGGGTAGAGCGCATTCAGAGTATTCAATACCGGGACATCAATATCCGTATCGGGCTTGCCATGACATTTCAGGCAGGTGGGCATACTGATTACAATGGGCGAATAATAAATATGTCGCTTTTCTTTTTCAACAACAGTTGGAAGAAGCGATGTTCCGTTTTCAATTTGCGTAATATACTTTTTGATCAGTTCCATCTCTTCGTTATTTGCTGCATTCAGCGGATTCCTGTTTTTGTGCGATACCCTGCTTATGACAACCTTTTCTGCGTTTGAAATGCTGTCGGTAAGCGGAAGCGCATGGACCGAACAGTATTTTATCGCGTCGGTGATTCCGTGTTCCTGAATTTCGGAAGACAGTTTTACCAAAAGTGCGCTTGACAGGTTTGAGCTGATTTGTTTTCCTCTTTCCATCAACGCCGACCTTGTTTTGTCATCCGGTTCCCTGCCTTGGTTGCAGGAAGCAAGCGATGAAATAAATAAAACGCCCAGGGCGAGTGTGCCTGAAAAAGGTATGTTTTGCTTGTTCATAATTGCGACTTATTTTTTATCATTACTTTCCGAAAGATGCTTATCAGTTGCAACAGTGTTTTGTCTCATCCATTTCCACACCTCCAACCACCCTACCGACACCAGCGCCGCCAGCAAACACCAAACCACCTCACCGGTAGCCAGGGGTCCGAGTTGAAACATGCTCCGCAGCGCCGGCACAAACAGGATAGCCGCTGAAATAGCCGTCGAAACGCCGATGATCCACCAGATCAGGTTATTCCGGTAAAAAATCGTTTTTGCAATCGTATACTCGAACGAGCGATTGGCCAGTGTCAGGAAAATATTGGCGGCCAGCATGGTGATAAACACGTACGAACGGGTGGTCGCTTCGTCTTTGCCCTGCGCGACGGCGTAATGGTACATCACAAAAATGCCGGCGGTGATGCAAAGCCCCTGCAACAGGCTCAGAGACAGTTCGGGCCAGGAGAACAGGTTTTCGGTTTTGGTACGGGGCGGTTGTTGGAGCACATTCGGCTCGGCGGGTTCGCTCTCGTAAGCAATCGAGCAGGTAGGCCCCATAATGAGTTCGAGGAAAATGACGTGCACCGGCATCAGGATGTGCAGGTAAGGCCAGCCGAAAAGCAGCGGGAGCAGCACGGCCAGCACGATGGGCAAGTGAATGGAGATGATGTAACGGATCGCCTTGCGCAGGTTCTGGTAGATGCGCCGCCCGGTCTGGATGGCTTTTATCATGTGCCCGAGGTCGTCGTCGAGCAAAATCATGGAAGCGGCGCCTTTTGCGATTTCCGTACCGCGTTTGCCCATCGCTACACCCACCTGCGCGGCTTTCAGGGCGGGGCCGTCGTTGACGCCGTCGCCCGTCATGGCCACCACTTCGCCGTTGGCTTTGAGGGCGTTCACCACCCGCAGTTTGGCATCCGGGAACATCCGCGCAAACACAGCAGTGCGGGCTGCCACACTGCGCAACTGACTTTCGCTCATTTGCATCACCGCTTCACCGGTCACGGCATCGCCTTCCGCCCGGATACCGCTTTCCCGGGCAATGTTCATCGCGGTTTCAGGGTAGTCGCCTGTAATCATTTTGACCGGGATGCCGGCTTTATAAAAACTGTCCATTACTTTCCGGATGTTCTTTTTAGGGGGATCGTACAGCGCCACCAGGCCTTCAAATTCCCAGGGGAAATCATCCTGCTCTTTCGGAAAGCCGCTCTTCGTCCATCCGGCGCTCGCCACCCCCAGAACGCGGTAACCCTTGCGGGCCATTTCCTTTGTTTTTTCCATGATCTCCTGCTCCTGTGCGCCGCTGATGCGGCAAACCCGGAGGATGCGCTCGACGGCGCCTTTGGTGGCGATCAACCCCACCCCCGGCCCCTCCCCCACAGGGAGGGGTGACGTAGAGAACACCGCGACATCGTTAATATTCTCTACGGAACGCTCCACGTCTCCCCTCCCTGTGGGGGAGGGGTCGGGGGTGGGGTTGTACACATGCGTCATCATCGGCGGCACCCCCGACAAAGGATATTCGTACACCATTTCAAAACCGGGGCGTCGGTCGTGATCGGTTTGCATTTCATAGGCTTCGTGGATCGCTTTTTCCATTGCGTCGAAGGGCGTGGGTTCACTTGCCCACATCGCGTATTCGAGTACGCACGCCCTGCCGGAAAAGTCGCGCACTTCGGCGACGGTCATCCGGTTTTCGGTGATGGTGCCGGTTTTGTCGAGACAGATCACGGTGGCGGCGCCGAGGCTTTCCACCGTTTTGGATTGTTTGACCAAAACCTGCTGGCGGGTCATGCGATAAGCGCCCAAAGCCATAAAAGTGGTGAATGCCACCGGAATTTCTTCCGGCACTAAGGCCATCGCAAATGACAGCGAGAACAGCAGGGCGGTCAAAACAGAGCCTGCATACGCGTAATTGATGGCAAAAACGATGAGGAAAGCCACCAGACCGGCCAGCAACATTTGTTTTACAAAGCGGTCGATTTGCCGCTGCAAAGGCGTCGGTTCGGTTTCGATGGACTCGATGGATTTGCCCAATTTGCCAAACTCCGTGCGCGCGCCGACTGCCTGCACCCGCGCCACACCCAAACCGGATGTCACGACAGTGCCCTGGTACAAGCGGTTTTCGCCATCCGCAACGCTCTTGCTGACGGGCAGCGACTCGCCGGTGAGAATGGCTTCATCGACGCTCAGGTCATTGTGCTGCAGCAGCACTCCGTCGGCGGGGATGCGCTCGCCTTCCGAAAAGGCAATGAGGTCGTTTACAACGATCTCTTCTACCGGCACTTCTGTTCGTTTGCCGCCGCGAATGACAACTGCGCGGGGTTGGGACAATTGCTGCAATGCCGACAAAGCCTTTTCGCTGCGAAACTCCTGCACAATTTCAATCAGGATGACAAATATCACCGAACCCACCATAAGCCAGGCGTCCGAGTGGTCGCCGATCGCGAAATAAAGACTGCAGGCCAAAACGAGGAGCAAAAACATGGGCTCCGTAATCACTTCCTTCAGTAGAATAAACACGTGCCGTTTGGGACGCACGTAAAGTTGATTGCTGCCGTATCGGCCACGGCTTTCCGTTACTTCGGTGGGCGATAGGCCGGTCAGATCGATCAGGTGGTTGCTTTGTTGTGGCAAGGCGCAGGGTGTTGTGTTTGTGCAAAATTAAAAGATTCATGGAAAGCGGCTAAATATACTCGGATTCAGAATCCCCACTTCAACCGCAGAAACAACATATTTCCCTGATTTTTGAAGTTGCCTTCCTCCGGTGCAAAAACGGACTGCGCGACGAGGTTGATATCCCAGTTGTCGCTCACCGAATAAGTCAGCACGGGATAGGCAATAAAGGCATCGACACCCGGGCACCAGATCAGGCTCACGTTCATGTTGAAGAGCGGCGTAATTTGTTTGGCCACCTGCCCCAAAATCGAATATTTGAAAGGCATCAGCGTTTTTGCCGACAATTGCCAGGTCATCAGACTGTCCAACGCGGCGGAGTCGTCGGTGCCGCTGCCGGCATATAAAAATGCTCCGCCCACATACCATCCGTCCGCGAAACTGTAATCGCCGCTGACCGTGAGCGAAAGAACGCCGGTCGTGTCCCAAAACGAACTTTTCGGCTGAAACCAGCTCGCTTCGCCTTTGAACCCCGCGTCGCCGATATTGCCCGCCCAGCCCGTTCCCAGCACCAGATCGTCGTAGTAATCGCTGCCCAGCACTTGAAAATCGTACCCCCGGCGGTTGAAGCGGTACATCAGTGCGGCAATCACGGATTCCGGATCGCTGCCCCGGCTTACCGCCGCATCGAACCCGGACATGCCGCTGGTAAAATAGCGCACCCGCAGCGCATCGCTGCCGGGGCGCTCTTCGTAGTCGAAATCGAAAAAGTTATATGCATTGAACAGGTCGTTGGGATTCCATACCGTCGTGACGCCCCAGTTGACCCGCTGCCGCCCGAGCGTGACATCCCAATGCCGGTGCTGCCAGTTGAGCGACAAGCGGTCGGCAATGGTGTGGAGCACCAACGCAGGTTTGTCCACTACAACCCAGGACAAATCCATCCAGCCGTTGTCATAGCCTACCTGCTCCGCAAATCCCGGCGTCCAGCGCACCTCTTCCCCCCAAAACAAGCGGGTGCGCAGTTCCACCCGCGCCGACAAGGAGGTCGAAAAATCGTATTTGAAATTCAGGCGGTTGTGCAAAAAATTGCCGGTCAATAACGAACCTTCATCCGTGGTGAAGGTCGCGGTCTGCAAGTCTTTCAGATAACCCTGAAAATGAAACCGCACTGGTTTTGCTTCCGGTATCGTGTCGGCTTGACCTGATATGTAGGATGGGACAGCCAAACTCAACAGGATAGCCGGTAGAGTGGAAATAACTTTCATGGAAAGGGGGCGTTTTTTGCGGGCAAGTTAACGTGATATCAGGGTAGCGGCACTACATGGGAAGCAGGAGAACGCAGTACCCTACTTTGAAAAAGCGGATTGCATCAACTTTTCAGCCGCTTCCCGGTAAGGGTGATTGGCCGTTTGTCGAACGGCTTCCAGTTCTTTTTTCAGTGCGTCTATGTCCGCTCCCGGGACAGCCATGCGCGACAGCAGCCCGAACCACTGCGCTTCCCGGCGATAAATACCGCCCGCTTCCAATTCTGCAAAATCACGGGCGGCGGCCTGGAAATCGCCTGCGCCAAAATGGGCATGCGCCCGCAGGGAGAGCGCTTCCTGACGGTCATTTTCGGGTAAAGGTTCCAGTAAGCCCAGCGCCTGACGGTACTTTTTTTGGAAAAATGCCTCGGTTGCCTTGCTCAGATTGTCGCCTTCATCCTGCCCACGAATACCGGAAAGTCCTTCCGGGACACGGTAACCGGCCATAGCCAATTGCCGCAGGTCGGGTTGCTTTTTGGAGCCTGCGACAGGTTTTTGAGTTTGGGGCACAGGGTTTTCATTGGCGGGAGCAGCAGGCGCCGGCGTGTTTTCCGGCGCAGGCATTTCTTGTATTGGCTGCTGTCGGACTGCCGGAACTTGTTCTCCCGATTTTTTGAAAACGAAAAAAGCCAATGCGCCCAGCAACAGGAGCACCGGCAAACCGTATTTCCGGTATTTGGTCAGCCTGTTCCACCCGGTATCCGCGGTCCCGGGCATGTCGGGTTGTCCGGCCATTCGTTCCCGAATCCGGGCCCGAAGCAGGTTTTCAGCCAGCAATTCCTGCATTTCCCATGCTGTCCGGTGCGCCCTGACTGCCGCCGCCAGCTCTTCGTCGGCCTGCATGGCGGCTTCAAAACGAGCCGCCTGTTCGGCAGACAGATGACCGAGATTGTATTGCTCGATGCTTTCGTACCAATTATGTTCAGTGGTATTCATGTCCGGTACTTAAGCGCATCCAGGGTTTCGGGATGCTGGTGGATGATTTTTTTTAATTTCTCGCGGCAACTGTGCACTTCGTTGGCCGCAACCTGTTCGCTGGAATAACCGGATATTTCGCTGATTTCGCGCATGGAATAATTCAATTGGAACAATCCGATCAGTTTTTGACAACGCTCCCCTACTTGTGCGATCAAACCGGAAAGGATAACCCGTCTTTCTTCAGAAATTAAAATTTTTTCCGGCGAATAGTCTTCGCCGGGCGTTTCGGGCTGCTTTTCCAAGTCGGCGGTCGGCCTGCTTTTTCGCTGAAAAGCCAGCCATTGCCAGCGGGCGATGCCATGAAAAAAAGTTTCCAGCGAGCTTTCCCCACGGAAATGTCCTGTCCGTACCTGCCGTTCGAAGATTAAAAACGACTCTTCGAACACATCTTTTCCATCCTGCCCGTTTCCCCCCTGTGCCCGGACGTGGCGCAGTACCCAATTGAGCAACTGCGGATTTTTGAAAAAATAGTCGAGCGCTTGCCTGCGTTCCGATTCGCCGCCCTGCAAGGCGGAAAGCAAATCGGAATCGCTGTGGAAGGCATTTGTTTTCATAATGCGAATAAAAGCAGGTGCTTCGAAACCCGGATTTTTCCGTGATGCTCAGGCAAAGGTAAGTGATGTAAGTCCCGATTTTATTGCTTTTGAAACCATCCGTAAAGGGCAATGCCGTTGAATTAAGCGGCGCGACAATTTTTTTGACAGGATTTACAAGATTAACAGGATTTGTTGAGTGTTTTTTATCCTGTTAATCTTGTAAATCCTGTCAAAAAACCTTAAGTCGACGACATTGCCGTAAAGGGGGAATATGAATTTTCCTGCCCGGAACAACCCGTAATCATTTAACTTGTCCCCTGCCCGGATGCCGGATTCATCATTTCTCAGATCCATTTCCAGAACCCATGCGAAGCGCCATTTTTCTGCCGTTTTTCTTTCAATTCGTTGCTGTTTTTGCCCAAACAACGGCAGATTCTATCGTCGCGGCCAGACAGATAGACAGTCTGATTCAGGTTTCCCGCAGATTTGCAGGACAGAGAGATTTCGACAAGGCTCTGGAAGCGAACGCAGCCGCCGAAAAAACAGCCCTCGACAACTTCGGCCGGGAGTCGGCAGGCTACGGGAGTTGTTGTTTGAACCGGGGCATGGTGCATAACAGAAATGGTGATTTCAAGGAGGCGGAAAAATGGTATCTCGAAGCGATAGCCATTCGGGAGGCCGTGCTGGGGAAAAATCATTCGGATTATGCCGCGAGCCTTACAGAATTGGCAACAATGTATTCAAAAACAGGCAATTATGAAAAAGCCGAGCCGCTTTACCTGGAAGCCATTGCCATCAAAACAAAAGTGTCGGGCAAAAACGACCCTGATTATTGCAGGATTATCATCAACCTGGGGACTATGTATGAGAAAGCGGGCCGTTATGAAAAAGCCGAACCGCTCTATCTGGAAGCGAAAGACATTTTTGAAACCCGGTTGAATAACCGTACGCATCCGTATTATCTGTTCTGCCTGAACAACCTGGCACACCTGTATTCAAATCTGGGCGATTATGAAAAAGCCGAGTCTTATTTCCTCGAAACGATCAGTGCCCGGGAAAAAACGGTGGGAAAGGAACACCCCGCCTACGTAGAAAGCCTGGCGGGACTGGGCGTTACCTATACCCGGCTGGGCAATTATGAAAAAGCCGAATCGCTGTTTCTCGAAGTGAAAGCGACTACGGAGAAGGCGCTCGGGAAACAACACCCGGAATATGCCAGGAGCCTGACGGCGCTGGCGACACTGTATTCGATCACCGGCGAATATGAAAAATCGGAACAACTTTACCTCGAAGCAATACCCGTAATGAAAAAAACGATGGGCGAGGAACACCCAAACTATATAATTGCCTTGAATAGTCTGGCAAATCTATACGTAAAAATGGGCGATTACAAAAAAGCCGAGCCGATACTCGTCGAAACGTTATCGAACTACGAATCAACACAGGGAAAGGAATCCCCGGACTATGCTATAGGCCTGAGCAACCTCGCTTATTTATACTGGGTTATGAGCGATTACAAAAAAGCCGAATCGCTTTATCTCGAAGCAAAAGAGATATATGAAGTCCGGCTCAACGACCGCAAGCACCCCTTTTACCAAAATTGCCTGTACAATCTGGCGAACCTGTACAAAGAAACCGGCCGGTTCGAAAAGGCCGGGCCGCTGTTTGAAGAACTGGCGAACCAAACCCGGTCGAGGTTTTCAAATGCCACAAATCACCTCTCGGAGCGGGAATTGAGCAGTTATCTGCTTAAATTTTCCGAAATTCAGGAACAAACCCTGTCTTTTACCCAAATGACCGGCGGCAAAAAATCAGTGACTACCTGCTACGACAACGCGCTTTTTTACAAAGGTTTTCTTCTCAATGCCGCCGGTCAGATCAGGCGGCTTGCCCTCGCCAATCCGGCTTCGGCTGAAACATTCAACCGCCTCAAAACCTGCGAAAGTCGCCTCGCCGCCCAGTACGCCCTGCCACCCGCTGAGCGCCGGGGAGTGACCGAACTGGAGACCGAAGCCGACAGCATCGAAAAGGACCTTGCCCGCACCGTTACAGGCTATGGCGAGGCTGCGCGGCAGGTCGGTTGGCGGGACATCCAGGCCGCCTTGAAACCTGGCGAAGCGGCGATCGAGTTTGTCCATTATCACTTTTGGAAAAAGGAGCAGACGGACAGTGTCATGTACGCCGCGCTGGTCGTTTTGCCCGCCGGCCGGCCCGCTTTTATTCCTCTTTTTGAAGAAAAAACGCTGGATTCGCTGCTTTCCACTGCTAAAACCCGCAAGTCGGACTATGTCAACCGCATTTACAACCGGGCTAAAACCAGTCAAAATGCGGCGTCAAAACAGGAGCCATCCCTGTATAAGATGGTATGGCAACCGCTCGAAAGCGTATTGAACGCCCCCTCCGCCGGAGGGGGACAGGGGGAGGCCGTCAAAACGGTGTATGTTTCACCCACCGGTTTAATGCACCGGCTCAACCTGAGCGCCATCCCTGTGCCGGCTCCGGCAGAAAAAACTGATGCCTCTGAAACGCTGGCCGACCGGTTCCATCTTATTTCGCTTGGCAGTACGCGCTTCCTGCTGCCGGCCACTGTTTCGCCGGCTTCCGACCCTTCGCACACGGCGGCCCTGCTGTTCGGCGCGGTTCGATATGAGGCTGATTCGATTGCCATTGCGGCGAGTATTGATTTGCAAAATGCAACAATGGTCAGTCGCGGCGCACTGAGTTTTGAAAATACCGACGCGACCGACCGGGGCGGCGACTGGGCCTTTTTGCCCTGGACTGAAAAAGAAGTCAACTCGATTGCCCCGATGCTGGCAGCAGCCGGGTTGCAACCCACGGTGCGGAAAGGCTTTGCAGCTACCGAGGAATTTTTCAAATCGGCCGGCGGATCTTTTGAGCAAAGTCAGGCGGTGACTGGCAGTCACCACCTGACTACCTCACCACGCATTTTGCATATCGCCACGCACGGCTATTTTTTCCCCGACCCCAGCCCCCCCCAGCCCCCCCAAGGGNNCCCCCAAGGAGGGGAGTTGCGCCCTTCTCCCCCCCTTGGGGGGGCTGGGGGGGGCGAACCCGTGTTCAAACGGAGCGAGCATCCGATGATCCGTTCCGGCCTGTTGCTGGCCGGCGCCAACCACGCATGGAAAACCGGCAAACCCTTCAAACCGGGCATGGAAGACGGCATCCTGACCGCCTACGAGATCAGTCTTATGGATTTGTCCGATACCGAACTGGTGGTGCTGTCGGCCTGCGAAACGGGCCTCGGCGATATTCAGGGCAATGAAGGGGTATACGGCTTGCAGCGGGCCTTCAAGATCGCCGGCGCGAAATACCTCATCATGTCGCTGTGGCAGGTGCCGGATTTCCAGACCCAGGAACTGATGACCACTTTTTACCAAAAGTGGCTGACGGAAAAAATGTCCATCCCCGACGCCTTTCAGGCGGCGCAGCTGCTGATGCGGAAAAAATTCGAGCATCCGTATTTCTGGGCCGGGTTTGTGCTGGTTGAGTGAGGGGTTGCCCCCCAATGGGTGTCTCATAAGTACTTGAAAATTGGACATTGGGCATTGAAAATTGGACATTGATAAATTTTTATATTTTTAAAGTTTTGATTTTCAAATTTTAAAGTATAAAATTTTCAATGTCCAATGCCCAATTTTCAATGTCCAATGACTTATAAGACAGCCTCTATTGACAGTTGTATGTTTTGAGGGCATAACGTCGCGCGACGCTATGCCCTCAAAATTTTTTTGAAAAAAAATTTCAACATCGGGGTTATCCTTTTCCGGGCGACAGCACAAGGGTGTATTACTTCCTTCTCACGTCCAATTTTCAACTAATGAAAAATTCCTGTTCTTTTTCTACTGCGCGGTCAAACAGCCAAAACATCTTGTTTGCCGGAATTACACCTGTATTCTCCGGTCGCAAAACCCGCCCGACTTTTTCCCGCATACTCCTGTCCATGACTTTTTTATTGCTGTTTTTGGCGGCAGGCGGCCTGCACGCGCAAACCAGGTTGTGGGGTATGACCCAAGAAGGCGGCGAATTTGGCGCCGGGACAATCATCAACCTGAACACCGACGGCTCGGATTTTAACACTTTTTCATTTTACAAAGTCGTGGGGGGCGAGCCAAGAGGGGATTTGTTGGCGGCCTCCAACGGCAAATTTTATGGGACGACTTCTAATGGAGGCAGTACCAACGACGGGGTGATATTTGAATACGATCCTGTTGCCGACGCCTACCTGGCAGTACATCATTTTTCGTACGGATCCAGCGGCAAATCACCCTTCGGCAGCCTGGTGGAATCGGGCGGCAAATTGTATGGGATGACCTTCGAGGGCGGGAGCTATGGTGACGGCGTGCTGTTCGAATTTGACCCCTCGGGCAATGTTTTTACCGTGTTAAGACATTTTGACACCAATCCCGACGGCGGTTTTAGCCACTGCAGCCTGATCGCATCGGGCGGCAAATTGTACGGAATGAACACCAGCGGAGGGGCTAACGCTGACGGAACGCTGTTCGAATTTAACCCTGTGGGCAATGTGTTCACAGTATTGAAACATTTTGACAGGCCAACCGATGGGGGACGTCCCCACGGCAGACTATTGGAATGGGGCGGCAAGTTTTACGGATTGGCTTCCGACGGCGGGAGCACCGATGATGGAACCTTGTTCGAATTTAACCCCACAGGCAATGTGTTCACCGTGTTGAAACACTTTGATGGCCCAACCGACGGCGAACGCCCCTTTGGCAGCCTGATTGAATCGGGCGGTAAGTTTTATGGTATGGCCAACCAGCACGGGAGCAACGGTTACGGAACACTGTTCGAATTTAACCCTGCGGGCAATGTGTTCACCGTGTTGAAACATTTGGATTATTCGACCGACGGCGGACTTCCTTTTGGCAGCCTGCTGGCATCGGGCGGCAAGTTTTATGGAATGACCTCCACGGGCGGGAACGCCGGTCTCGGGACGCTGTTCGAATTTAACGCTACAGGCAATGTGTTCACGGTGTTGAAACATTTTACCGAAACCGACGGCGCTGAACCCTACGGCAACCTGCTGGAGTCGGGCGGCAAGTTTTATGGAATGACCAACGACGGCGGGAGCAACGGTGACGGGACGCTGTTCGAATTGAACCCCGCGGGCAACGTGTTCACGGTGTTGAAACATTTTGAATCTTCCCCCAATGGCGGAGGTCCAAAAGGCAGCCTGCTGGAATCGGGTGGCAAGTTTTATGGAATGACCTCCGGCGGCGGCAGCAACGAGAACGGCACGCTGTTCGAATTGAACCCCACTGGCAATGTACACACCGTGTTGAAACATTTTAATTATTCCACTGACGGCGCTTATCCCGACGGAAGCCTGATCGAATCGGGCGGTAAGTTTTATGGAATGACCGTTCTCGGTGGGAGCAACGATTACGGTACGCTGTTCGAGTTTAACCCCGCAGGCAATGTGTTCACGGTATGGAGACATTTTGATTATTCAACCCACGGCGCTTATCCCAACGGCAGCCTGGTAGCATCGGACGGCAAGTTATATGGAATGACCAATCAGGGTGGGAGCAACGGCTACGGTACATTGTTCGAATATAACCCTGCTAGTAATGCGTTCACAGTGTTGAAACATTTTAGCGGGACGGACGGCGCTAACCCCTACGGCAGCCTGCTGGAATCGGGTGGCAAGTTTTATGGAATGACCACATTCGGCGGGAGCAACGGTTACGGAGTGCTGTTCGAATTTAACCCCGCGGACAATGCGCTCACCGTGTTGAAACATTTTGATTATTCAGCCGACGGTGCTTACCCCGGCGGCAGCCTGATAACATCGGGCGACAAGTTTTATGGAATGGCGAACTCCGGCGGGAGCGACGATTACGGTACGCTGTTCGAGTTTAACCCCGCCGGCAATGTGCTTACGGTGTTGAGACATTTTAATTATTCAGCCGACGGTGCTTATCCCAACGGCAGTCTGATCGAAGCGGGCGGCAAGTTTTATGGAATGACCTCCTCCGGCGGGAGTACCGATGATGGAACGCTGTTCGAATATAACCCTGCGGGCAATGTGTTCACGGTGTTGAGGCATTTTAACGGAACGGACGGCGCGCAACCTTTTTATGGAAATTTGATAGCAGTCGAAACCTCCGACTACACCATCACCACCACCGGCAACGCCATCGTCATCACCGATATTTCCGGCAACGGTGAAACCCTCGATGTAACCCAAAACGGCAGCAATATTCGATTCGCCGTGACGCCTGCCACCCGCACCTACTCCATCAATGGCGGCGCCGTTACAGCATTCAGCACACCTGCCAATGTTGCATTGGCGGGAGCGACTTCCATCACGATTAATACCGCCGCCGGAAACGACATTATCAACATCGGCGCCTTCACGGCCAACCTGCCCAGCCTCACCGTCAACGGCGGTACGGACGACGACGCAGTGAATTTCAACGGCGACATTACTTTCCTCGCCAATGCCAGCCTCGACTTGGATTTGCAAAACGACGCCGCCACGCCGGGTACCGACCGGGTCTTGGTGGCGACCAATACCAACCTTGTATTGTCGGGCACGGGTGCGGCCACACTAAAAATGAGCCGGAATATGGTGGTGAACAGCGGAGGCAGCATAGTAACCGTAAACGGCAACCTCGTAGTGGAAGCAAATCAGCAGACGACCTCGCTTACCGGCATTTTTCAAGGGGTGGAACTGGACGGCGGCGTGTTGAAATCTACCGGCACCGGCGCCACAACGGTAAAAGGCAAGGGGGGAGATAGCTACGGTATTTATATGCATGGCACAGGTGTGGCGATAACCAGCCATTCCGGCGACCTGACGGTACTCGGAGCCGGCGCACCGGGTACGCTCAATACCGGAATAGGCGTGTATATCGGCGGCACGGATGCACAGATCGCGTCCCTCGGCGCCGGAAACGTACAGATAACCGGAATCGGAGGGGCGGGCACTTTGAGTCAGAATATAGGCGTTTTCCTGTTCGATGGCACGATCAGTGCAGGCGGTAGCGGCACGGTGACGGTTATCGGTATCGGCGGCGGTTCGGGAAGTTCGAGCAGCAACTACGGGGTACTTGTATATGGCATCGTCACTTCTTCCGGTGGCAATGTGCATGTATCCGGTACCGGCGGCGGATCGGAAAGTTCGAACAGCAACTACGGAGTATTCGTTGCCGAAGGCACGATCACGGCAGGGGGCATCGGTCTGGTCATCGTATCCGGCACAGGAGGTTTGGAGGCAACCGAGGGTTCCAATATCGGGGTGTTTCTCCGGGATAATTCCCTGATCACCTCTTTCGGCGGCAACGTCAGCGTGACCGGACAAGGAGGCGGAACAGGCACTGGAAATTCAAACTATGGTGTGTCTATTATAAGTGCCGGAAAAATCACGGCCGGCGGTAACGGTACGGTAACGGTTATCGGCACAGGCAGTTTAACAGCAACCGGGCCCATAAATGGAGGCGTATTGGTAACCGAGGCAAATTCAAGCATAACCTCCTCCGGGGGCGACGTCAGCGTAACGGGCATCGAAGGCGCCGGCCCGACCTCCCTGGGTATCATCAATCAATCGTCCGCGACCATCACCACTGCTGCCTATGGCGGAAACCTCACATTGATTGCCAATAGCATGAGTCTTCCAAGCGCTGTAAGCACCAACGCCGGCAGCAGTACCACCCTGCGTCCCTACACCAACGGCGTACAAATCAACCTCGGCGCCGGCAGCGATGTCGCAGGCGGTCCGCTCAGTCTGTCCGATGCCGAACTGGATTTCATCACCACCGGCACCCTGAATATCGGCAACGCCAACAGCGGAACCATCACCGTCAGCGCCGCCATCACCCGCCCGGCAGCCACCAATATGCAATTAGTCAGTAACGGCGACGTCACCTTCTCCACCGGCAGTATCAACACCGGCGACGGCACGCTGCTCCTCGACCCTGGCGTTACTCCGGCGGCTGTCAAGCCTACTTTCAACGGCACCGATGCCGCGGCAAGTACGGTGTCCTTCGGCAGCGACCTGTCCATCGTCATCAACGGCGCTGCACCCGGTAATGGAACAGGCAGCACGTATACGCAACTGACCGTCGCGGGCGCCGTGAACCTGACCGGCGTTGACCTCGTACTCAGCGGCACACACACCCCGGTTGCCGGCCAAACCTTCACCATTGTGGATAATGACGGGGCGGATGCCGTCACCGGCACATTCACCGGTCTGACCGAGGGAGCGACTATCAGCAATTTCCTGGGCAGCGGTTTGAATGCGACGATTTCATACATCGGCGGCACCGGCAACGACGTGGTCATTGCGCTTGACTGCACCCCGACCACTGCCAACGCCGGCCCTGACCAAACGGGCTCTGCCACCTGCGGTCAGACCCAGGTGACGCTGGCCGCCAACGTTCCGGCTATCGGTACGGGCGCGTGGAGCATCGTCAGCGGCACCGGCGGCAGTTTCGGCGATGCCACTAACCCGGCTTCGACATTCAGCGGAACGACGGGCAGCACCTACACCTTGCGCTGGACCATTTCCAACAGTCCCTGCCCGGCTTCGACCGATGATGTGGTGATTACTTTCAATCAAAACCCAACGGTTTTCTGTCCGGGAAACCTTACGGTGTATGTCAGTGATCCAGCCTTCACCCTGACAGGTGGCAACCCGTCAGGAGGCACGTATAGCGGTCCGGGGGTAAACGAGGGCATGTTCCATCCGGGCACAGCGGGCACAGGAGTGCATACGATCACCTATTCTTATAGCAACGAAGCGGGTTGTTCGGGCGATTGTACATTTTTGATCACTGTCAATGGCGCATTTCAAATCAGCGGCACACTTATCTGGGAACACGACGACCTTACCGGCGTAGGCAATGCCACCGTTGCGCTCACGGGCGACCAGAGCGGTTCAACAACGACCCCCGCCGATGGAACCTACTCGTTCACAGTAACTTCCGGCGCTGACTTTACTGTGACTCCGACAAAAACCATCAACAAACTCAACGGCGTGAGCGCTGCCGATGCCGCCCGCATCCAGCAGCACGTCGCAGGTGTCAACCCTATCACCGATCTCTACAAACACGTGGCCGCCGACGTGAACAAAAGCAACTCCGTCACCACGCAGGACGCTTCCATTATCAGCCAGGCCCTGCTCGGCAATCCGGCGGCGCTTGCGCAGTTCAAAACCTCCTGGCGTTTCGTGCCGGCCTCGCACACGATGAACAACCCGCCCTGGGGTTTCCCGGAGAAAATCACTTTGACGGATGTGCAAGAGGACATGCCGGAGCAAAACTTTTTCGGCATCAAAACCGGCGACGTAATCACGCCTTACACCGACCCGGCCAATTTTAACGGCTCCGCATCGCCTGAATTTGTCTTCAACGCCGCCGACCAATCGCTACAATTTGGCGCGCAAATGAGCATCATATTCAGCGCCAACCAGTTTTCCGACCTCGCCGCACTTCAATTCGCGTTGAAATTTGATACGGAAAAACTGGCTTTTGTGGGAATCGAGCCGCTCGCAGGTTTGCCGTTTACGGAGGAAAATTTTGGCACTTACAACATTTCCGAAGGATCGGTCAATGTCGTGTGGTCGCAAGCGGAAGGAGTATTTGTGGAGGAAGCCGCTCCGGTTTTCCGACTGACGTTCAATGTATTGGAAACGGGCGGCACGCTCAGCGAAGCGCTGCAACTGGCGGAGGACGTGCTGGAGGGTCACGCTTATACGAGCGCGTTGGCGGACAACAAGGTGCGACTCCATTTCTTCGGTACGACGAGTGCCGGCGACCCGGTTGTACAACCTCAAATCGAGTTGTTGCAAAACCGGCCCAACCCGTTCAACGGAAGGACAACGATTGGATTTGTGTTGCCGGAAAGTTGCAAGGCGCAGTTGCGCGTGTTTGATGTATCGGGTCGGGTATTGTTTGCCCAAAAGAAAAACTACCCGGTGGGCAGGCACGAGGAAACGCTTGATTTGGAAGGCGCGAGCGGGGTGTTGTGGTATGAGTTAGCGACGCCGTTCGGGGTGTTGACGAAGAAGATGGTGGCTGCCGAATAACAAGGGTCACCCTGCTAAAACACATATTGTCAAACAGTTGAACCGGAGGTTGGGTGTCTGCAAAACGCGGCCCGGCCTCCGGTTTTTTTAAGAAAAAACTTAATAGACAAAGGGAAATAAAGTTGAGCGATTTTGGCTTTATGTTTGCCATGCGTTTTTTAACACTTATGATTTAATCCGCATAATCCTGATCTCATGAGTGAAGCGGGCATCAGAACGACTGCCATTGTCCCCCGACGGACACTCTTACTGACTGGAACCAGCCTCCTTTTCTCACACATTTTCCCATCCTTATTTTCCGATTGGCATTCACCGGCAAATGCTGACAGCCCTGCTTTTTGCCTTTTTCAAAGCACAGGTCGCGGTTTTTTGTTTTTGACCTTAAGCCCTATTGTTCAATAACCAAAATAATATTGATGATGAACACATTCGTACACCCGTTTAGCATTGTAACTTTTTTCCGTTTTCTGACTTTTTTGCTGCTGTATTTGGGGGCAGGCAGCCTGTACGCGCAAGTCAAGTTGTGGGGCATGACCTCGTCTGGCGGCGAATTTGGCGCCGGAGCGATCATCAACCTGAATACCAACGGCTCGGATTTCAATGCCATCTCGTTTTACAAAATCGCGGGGGCAGGACCGAGCGGGGATTTGTTGAAGGCTTCGAACGGCAAATTTTATGGAATGACTCCTCACGGAGGCAGAAATGGCTACGGGGTGATATTTGAATATGACCCCGTTGCGGATACCTACCTGCCGGTACATCATTTTTCGTACGGAACCGACGGTGCTAATCCCTACGGCAGCCTGATCGAATCGGGCGGCAAATTTTATGGAATGACCAGCTCCGGCGGGAGCAATACTTACGGAACACTGTTCGAATTTAACCCTACGGGCAATGTGCTCACGGTGTTGAAACATTTTGATAATTCAACCGACGGCGGATCTCCCCGCGGCAGCCTGCTCGAATCGGGCGGCAAATTTTATGGAATGACCAACTACGGCGGGAGCAACACTTACGGAACACTGTTCGAATTGAACCCCGCCGGCAATGTGCTTACGGTGTTGAAAAATTTTGATAATTCAACCGACGGCGGATATCCCCGCGGCAGCCTGATCGAATCGGGCGGCAAGTTTTATGGAATGACCAATGTCGGCGGGAGCAACGGTTACGGAACGCTGTTCGAATTGAACCCCGCAGGCAATGTGCTGACGGTGTTGAAAAATTTTGATTATTCAACCGATGGCGCTTATCCCAACGGCAGCCTGATCGAATCGGGCGGCAAGTTTTATGGAATGGCCAACTACGGCGGGAGCAACGGTTACGGAACGCTGTTCGAATTGAACCCCGCCGGCAATGTGCTCACGGTGTTGAAACATTTTGATTATTCCACCGACGGCGCTTCTCCCAACGGCAGCCTGATCGAATCGGGCGGCAAGTTTTATGGAATGACCTACCAGGGCGGGAACAACAATGCCGGCACGTTGTTCGAATTGAACCCCGCGGGCAATGTGCTCACGGTATTGAAACATTTTGATAATTCCACCGACGGTGGATATCCCTACGGCAGCCTGATCGAATCGGGCGGCAAGTTTTATGGAATGACCTCCTCCGGCGGGAACAACGGTTACGGCGCGCTGCTCGAATTGAACCCCGCGGGCAATGTGTTCACGGTGTTGAGACATTTTGATTCTTCACCCGACGGCGCTTCTCCCTACGGCAGCCTGATCGAATCGGGCGGCAAGTTTTATGGAATGACCTACCAGGGCGGGAGCAACAATGCCGGTACGCTGTTCGAATTGAACCCCGCAGGCAATGTGTTCACGGTGTTGAGACATTTTGATTCTTCCACCGACGGAGGATATCCCTACGGCAGCCTGCTCGAATCGGGCGGCAAGTTTTATGGGATGACTCTCTCCGGCGGGAGCAACGGTTCCGGCACGCTGTTCGAATTGAACCCCGCGGGCAATGTGTTCACGGTGCTGAGACATTTTGATTATTCAACCGACGGCGGATATCCCACCGGCAGCCTGATTGAATCGGGCGGCAAGTTTTATGGAATGACCAACGTCGGCGGGAGCAACAGTTACGGAACGTTGTTCGAATTCAACCCCTCGGGCAATGTGTTCACGGTGTTGAAACATTTGGATTATTCAACCGACGGTGCTTATCCCTACGGCAGCCTGCTCGAATCGGGCGGCAAGTTTTATGGAATGACCTCCTCCGGCGGGAGCAATAGTTCCGGAACGCTGTTCGAATTCAACCCATCGGGCAATGTGCTCACGGTGTTGAAACATTTGGATTATTCAACCGACGGTGGATCTCCCTTAGGCAACCTGATCGAATCGGGCGGCAAGTTTTATGGAACGACTTCCGACGATGGGAGTAACGGTTACGGAACGTTGTTTGAATTGAACCCCGCGGGCAATGTGTTTACGGTGTTGAGACATTTTGATTATTCACCCGACGGTGGATCTCCCTACGGCAGCCTGGTCGAATCGGGCGGCAAGTTTTATGGAATGACCTACGAGGGCGGGAGCAACGGTGCCGGCACGCTGTTCGAATTGAACCCCTCGGGCAATGTGTTCACGGTGTTGAGACATTTTAGCGGGCCGGACGGCGCTCATCCCTTTTTGGGCAATTTGATAGCGGTCGGCACAACTGTTGACCTAACTGGCAACATCGAACACCACAACGGCTCGCCCACCGGCACGGGCGTGAAAGACGCGACCGTAGCCCTCATCGGCGCCGACACCGGCTCCGACCTGACGCCTCTGAGCGGCGATTACGAATTCAGCGCCTCCGCCACCGGCAATTTCACCATCACGCCCTCCAAATCCCTGAACAAACTCAACGGCGTGACTGTGGGCGACGTCACCGCCATACAGCAGCACGTGGCGAACATTTTACCCATTGCCAGCAATTACCTGAAAGTAGCCGCCGACGTGAACAAGTCGAATTCGATCAACACCCTGGATGCCAGCATCATCAACCAGTCGCTGCTGGGCAACCCTGCGGCGCTGGCGCAGTTCAAAACCTCGTGGCGCTTCGTGCCGCAGTCGCACACGATGACGAACCCGCCCTGGGGTTTCCCCGAAACCATCAGCCTGACCGGCGTGACGAGCGAACAGACCGGTCAGGATTTTTACGGCATCAAAACGGGCGACGTGACGGGCAATGCCAACCCGGCCAATTTTGGTGCGGTCAACCCATTGGTCTTCAACGTGGAAAATCGAATTTTGGAAGGACAAGAAGAAATCGCTTTGGAGTTTAAAGCCAACCAATTGGAAGACGTAGCCGCTTTCCAGTTTGCCCTTCATTTCGATTCGGAAAAACTTGAATTGGCGGAAGTTCAGCCTCTTGCGGCACTGCCTTTGACGGCGGACAATTTCGGGTTGTTCCATATTTCCGAAGGCGAAATACGGGTGGTGTGGTCGCAACCCAACAGTGCATTTCTGGAAGAAGCCGCGCCTGTTTTTTCTTTGAAATTCAAGGTTTTGCAAGGTGGCGGCCAGTTGAGCGAGGCGCTGCAATTGCACGAGACAGGTTTGCCTGCCCTTGCCTACAATAGTGCATTGGCAGAATCCAAAGTGGAGTTGAATTTCGGCGAACTGAGTGGCACGGGCGACCCGGCGAGTGCGGGTGGTGTGCAGCTGCTGCAAAACCGCCCCAACCCGTTCAACAGTACTACGGCGATTGGTTTTATTTTGCCGGAAAGTTGCGAAGCCCAGCTCCGCGTGTTCGATATGTCGGGTCGGGTGTTCTTTTCCCAAAAGAAAAACTACGCGGCGGGCAGGCACGAGGAAACGCTTGATTTGGGAGGCGTAAGCGGCGTGTTATGGTACGAATTGGTAACACCGTTTGGTGTATTGACAAAAAAGATGACGGCGGTGAAGCCCTGATACTACTTTGTCACATTACAAAATAGTGGTGCAAACCTATTCAATTCCGGGAAATGATTTTTTCTGATTGCCGGCACAATTTTTATTTTACCTGTGTACAAATCTTGTTTTATTTGCCAATTAAAACCTGTTATGTCTTGTGCCGGTTCCACACTGGCTTTGTTGCTCCTGTTGCTGAATTGCGCCTTGCTGACCGGCCAGCAAGGCCAAGTCCGGTTTTTGCACTATTCTACTTCCGACGGTTTGCCGGGCAACGGCATTCCTGTACTGACGACGGACGCGGACGGATTTCTCTGGGTGGGTACCGTAAACGGTCTGGCCCGGTACGACGGTCAGGGTTTTGTTCCCTTCAACCGTTTGCAACGGAAATTTTTGTTGCCGGAGAAAGACGTCAAGCTGATTTTTCCGGATAGTCGCGGCTTCCTGTGGGTTCGTTTCAAAAGCGGAGCCTATTACCGGATCAACCTGGCTACTTTCGAGGTAACCGTACTCGGCGATCAACTGCCCTTTAGTGCCGAACTGGAATTTTTTCCCTCGGCGGTGGAAGATCAAAACGGGGATATATGGTTTGCCGCGTCAACCGGCCTGGCTCAATACCGGCACACAACCGGGCAACTTGAATTTTTCCCCCTGACGGCGCAGGGTAAAAAAATGCGCGTCATCCAGGTTTGCAAAGACAAAAACGGCATTTTGTGGGCCGGGGCGAATACCGGCTTGTTCCGGTTCGATCCGCGTACCCGTCAATACGAGCATTTTCCCTTGGGCGATGAAAAAACGATCGTCGCTGCCTTAGCCTGCGACCGGGAAGGCTTTATCTGGCTGAGTATATGGTATGCCGAGACAGACGGACTGGTTCAATTTGATCCGGCTAAAAAACAGATCGTTCGCAGTTTCAGCAAACAGGCCGGACTATTACACAGCACGGATCTTGACAACATTTTTCCCGACGGCGATTCCTTATGGCTGGCAACCAACGCCGGCGGGCTCAGCGTATTTGACAAAAAACAAAACGGTTTCCGCACGTTCAAACCGGACGACCTCGACCCCAACAGTCTGAGTTCCTGGACGGTGCTGAGCGTCACCCGCGACCCTTTCGGGAGCCTTTGGATCGGCACGGATAAGTTTCTGAACCAAATTCCTGCCAACGACAAAACAACCGTACTGCTGCGACACAATCCGTACAATCCGCAAAGCCTCGTTTATTCCAAAACCCTCTCGGTCGGCGCAGTTTCCAATACGCACGTACTGCTGGGCACGGAACAGGGATTCAGTCTCTACGACCGGCTGCAACACCGTTTTATCAACGTTCATTTACCACATTACAACAAAAACAATTACAACGACAACATAATAGGCGTTGAACCCGGCGACGCAGGCAGCTGCTGGATCAGTACCTGGTCGGGACTTTTTCGCATCGACAAAAACACGGGCCGGACGCTGGAATATTTTATCACCTACAACAACGCCGGTGAAAATCACCCGGCGGCAGTGAAACGAATGGACGTCGGCGCCATTCACCGGTTGCACCGCGATAAACGTGGCGACTTGTGGCTCAAAAGATACCATGGAAAACTGCGCATGATGCCGCGCGGGGAAGGCAGGAACGGGTTCCTGCTTTTTGATACGCTGGTACGTGACGCTAATCCGTTGAACGAAGAGGTCTTTTGTTTTGCCGAACCCGATGCCGGCGGCCTGCTGATCGGCACTGCCGACGGCATTGTGCGGTACGATGCGAATTCCGGGTTTTTTCAAAACTGGCCGGTCATTTTTCCCGGACTGGAAAAACCTTTTGAAATCAAGGGCCTGCAGGCGTTAAAAAATGGCGACCTGGCAGTGTTGGTCAATAATAAAGTTTTCCGCATCGAAAACGGCGACCCTTCCCGGCCTGCCGTTCCGGTAGCGCCCGCATTTCCATTAGTCAATTGTATCGACCTGATCGAAGACGACGCGGGCAGCCTGTGGGTTTGCACGGAAACGGGTTTGGCGCAGATCAATCTGACCAACAACTTCAGTTTTTTTTACAGTTCGCGGCATTTCCTGCACGGCAATACGTTCGATATCATCTGGCCTTTTTCGAAATTAACCAAAGATGCAGCCGGCGCCCTTTATTTCGCCGGCACCGGCGGTATTTCAGTGGTTCAACCTGCCGAATACCGTTTTCAGAAAACACCGCCCACGGTCAAAATTATTTCCCTGAAAATCAACAATGAGCTGGTTTCGACCGATTCGGTGATCCACAAAACAACGGACCTGACCCTTTCATCAGAACAAAATAATCTTACATTTGAATTCGCCGCTTTGAATTCGTCCATCCCCGCCCTCAACCGGTTTGCCTACCGGGTGGAGGGTAGCGGAACGGATTGGCTCGAACTCGGCAACCTCAACTCTGTCAATTTCAGCAATCTCTCCCCGGGCAAATACACGCTTGGCATTAAAGCGGCCAACAGCGACGGCGTATGGAGTGACAAGCCGTATTTTTTAGACATAACTATTCTTCCGCCCTGGTACAGGAGCACGTTGGCCTGGTTTGCCTATATCCTGTTTTTGAGCGGCAGCGTCTATTATTTTTACCGGTTCCAACTCCGGCGAAAATTAGAACAGGCCGAAAACGAACAATTAAAAGCCCTCGATGTCATCAAAACGCGGCTTTACACCAACATTACGCACGAATTCAGAACCCCGCTGACGGTAATCCTCGGGGTGGTGGAGCAGATGAAACGATTTTTTGACGAACACGCCGCCGATGCCCACCACCGCGCCGCAGATGCCATTCGCCGAAACGGCCAAAACCTGCTCACGCTCATCAATCAAATGCTCGATCTGGCCAAACTGGAGTCGGGGAACCTGCAACTCGAACCCGAAGCAGGCGACCTCGTGGCCTTCCTGCGCTATGTTGTCGAGTCGTTCCAGTCGTATGCCGATGGTAAACAGGTCAACCTGCGTTTTGAAAGCGAGCTGCAGCGCTGGGAAGCGATGTACGACAAAAACAAACTGCAAACGATCGTTTCCAACCTCTTGTCCAATGCCATCAAATTTACGCCTGAAAACGGTGAGGTGTCACTAAAGGTAGGTAAAAAACAATTAAAAAACGGCGCCGAACTTTTGTTTGTGCAGGTAAAAGACACGGGCATCGGTATTTCGGCGGAACAATTGCCCCATATTTTCGACCGTTTTTTCCAGGCCGACGGTTCGTTCAGGCGCCGGGCCGAAGGCACGGGCATAGGTCTGGCATTAGTCAAAGAATTAGTCAAACTGATGGACGGCGACATCCGGGCCGAAAGTACGCCGGGTCTGGGCACCGTTTTCACGCTGGAAATCGGCGTACAGGCAGCCGATTTGGCAGGCGCGGCATTTTCACCGGCCGGACTACCGCCGATGCCGGTCGCCATCCCGGCGCCGGCAGCGCGCCCGGCCGCAGAAAACGCGGACGTGGAATCCGGTACGGACAAGCCATTGCTGCTGCTGGTGGAAGATAATGCAGATGTAGCCGATTACGTGCGCGATTGCTTAAGGGAAGTATATGCGGTGGAAACCGCAGCAAACGGCCAGGCCGGGATCGACAGCGCGTTCGAACGAATACCCGACATCATCATCAGCGACGTGATGATGCCGCTGAAAGACGGCTACGAATTGTGCGACACGCTGAAAAACGACGAGCGCACCAGCCATATCCCGATCGTGCTGCTCACGGCAAAAGCGGGTGTACACAACCGGATTGCCGGCCTGCGCCGCGGCGCCGACGCCTTCCTGAACAAACCTTTCCACCGGGAAGAACTCTTCGTCGTACTGGAAAAACTGCTCGAAAACCGCCGGCGTTTACAGGCGCGTTACAGCCGGGTAATACAGGAACAACACCTTCCCGATGCTACCGGCGAACCGGCGGAATTAGCCGTTGAAGACGCCTTCCTGCAAAAACTGCGCGCCATCGTGGAGGACAAACTGTCGGACGCCGAATTCGATATGCCGCAACTGTCCAAAGCCGCAGGCATGAGCCACAGCCAGATATTCCGCAAACTGAAAGCCCTCACCGGGCGCTCGCCTTCCGCTTTCATACGTTCGGTTCGCCTGAACCACGCCCGGCAACTGCTCAAAACCACCGCGCTGACGGTGGCCGAGATCGCCTACGAAACCGGGTTTACCTCGCCGGCTTATTTTTCCACCATGTTTTTGGAAGAATTCGGGAAAACGCCGACGGAAGCCAGGTAGGTATTTTCAAAATTCTGATTTTCAATTAAATGCGCTGTTTTCATCGGGTCAGTACCGGTGAAAAAAGTCGCATTTTTCCTTGCATGCAATATAACCTAAAGCATTTGCAAGATAAGTGAAAGGCCTCTGGAGGGGGACGCCGGCACTTTTGTCTCAGCAAAGAAATTCATCTCCGACAGGGCGGGAGGCGGCTGAGGAAGTCGAGCGGGTTAAAGCGGTTGATTAGGCCGGCCGGCGGATTCAACAAATGCACAAGCGCGACGAGGCAGCCAAATTCCGCCCAATTCGGAGAGGGTTTCAACCCACCATTTTTCACTCAAAATCTTTGTCAGAGATGAACAAGACAAGTATTTTTCTCAGCCTCTTTTTTTCCTTCCTCCTCCCGCTGTGCGGGCTTGCGCAAGCCTGGACCGGCGCGACCGACAACGACTGGAGCAAGGGTTCCAACTGGGACGGCGGCGCGGTGCCGACGGCAACAGGCACGGTCAACATCCCCAACGTGGCGAACGATCCGCTGATCGTGTTGGGCACGGCTGCTGTGGCCAAGTCCGTCACCGTGCACAACGGTGCTTTGCTGACCATCAACGGGGGGGGCAGCCTCAGCATCGGTGGCGGCACGGCCAACGGCTTGAACAATTCGGGCACCGTGAACAACCACGGGACGATCTCGGTAAATCAGGCCAGCGGTAGCTCAAGCGAAGGCGTGGCCAATTTTGCAACGCTGACCAACTACGGTACGATTCAGGTAAATCAGGTCAACGGCGACGGTATTTTCAATACGGGCACGTTCACCAACAAAGCCACCATCCACATCGGTGCAACTACGCAGGCCAGTGGCAACGGCATCTACAACAACGGCAGCTTCATACATGAATCGGGCAACATCAGGATTGATCGGACGGGTTCCAACGGCATCCACAATTTTGGGGGCACGTTTACCAACAAGGCCGCCATCGCCATCGGCGGGGCGGACGGCGGCGTAATCACTGGCAACGGCATTAGTAACGAGGCCGCTTTCACCAATGAATCGGGCAGTATCGCCATTGACCGTACCACAGGTGAAAGCATCCTGAACGTTAACGGCACCTTCACGAACAAGGCCGCCATCATCATCGGGGGGAATGCAGCGGTTGACAACCAGGGCATTGACAACGCGGCCACCTTCATCAACGAATCGGGCAGCATCGCCATTGACCGAACCGCATATCAGGGCATCTACACGGAAGGTACCTTCACAAACAAGGCTATGATCAGTATTGGGGCAAATGAAGCCATCGGCAACAACGGCATTCAAAACAGGGGAATTTTCGTTAACGAATCGGGAAGCATCAGCATTGATCGAACAGTTTTTGAAGCGATCCAAAATACCGGCGGCACGTTCACGAACAAAGCTTCGATCAGCATCGGAGGGTACGCGGAGGTGAATGACAACGGTATCCAAAACTGGGCTACTTTCCTCAACGAATCGGGCAGCATCAGCATTGACCGGACGGAACACGAAGGCATCTATAACGTTTCTGGCACGTTCACAAACAAGGCCGGCATCACCATCGGGGCATACGCGCCGATTGATGACGACGGTATCGAAAACAACGCCACGTTCCTCAACGAATCGGGCAGCATCAGTATTGACCGGACCCTTTACCAGGGCATCGTCAACACAGAAGGGACGTTCACAAACAAGGCTACCCTTACCATCGGAGCTAATGCTATGATCGGGGAAGCCGGCATTCACAACAACGACAACGCCACGTTCGTCAACGAATCGGGCAGCATCACCATTGACCGGACGGGCAACGAAGGCATCTATCACGTTTCCGGCACGTTCACGAACAAGGCCGGCATCACCATCGGAGCATACGCGCCGATTGATGACGACGGTATCGAAAACGAAGGTACCTTTATCAACGAATCAGGCAGCATCAGCATTGACCGAACCGAGTACAACGGTATCTTCAACTATACCGGCACGTTCACCAACAAGGCGGCGATCATCATCGGAGCAAACCAGGCGACTGGCGATCATGGCATTCAAAACAACACCACTTTCGTCAACGAAGCGGGAAGCATCGTCATTGACCGGGCCGATTCAGACGGCATATTCAATTTCGGTACCTTCACGAACAAATCCATCCTGACGGTGGGGGCGAACGGGCCAATCGGCGTGGATGCCCTGGCGAACGATGGCACCTTTGTCAACGACAATTGTGCCCGCACGTCGCTATACAATAATCTTTCGAACTTTGAAAACCTCTCCAACAAGGGACTGCTCAGCATCAATACCGACCAGGCACACTTCAATTCCGGTACCTTCACCAACGACGGCATTATCGAATACCCGCAGGGAAACCCCGTGCCGAACGTGACGAACAACGACCTCATCGTCGGCCCCTTGTTCTCCGAATGCAGCAGCACCTTCTCTCCCGTGCTGCAAATCGGCGGCGCGAACAGTTTTGCCGTCTCAACAAACTGGTATGAAGACCTGGGGCTGACCGTACCCGGTGGCACCTACAACCCGGCTACCATGACCTTCACGGCAACCAATCTGGCCGAGGGGAATTCGGACGTTCGGTACTTTTCCGTGACCGATCTGATCAACATCTGCTCCCGCACCGTGTCTATCCTGCTCACCCGCGATGACATGACCATACCGGTGATCGAATGCCCTGGCAACGTTACCGTTGCATCAAATATTTTTAACCCCTGTTCCGCCGTGGTCAACGGCATCGACGCCGATTTTAGCGACAATTGTTCCGGCCCTGCACTGGCCTACTCTCTGAGCGGAGCCACCACCGGCGGCGGCGGCGGGCAAGCCAGCGGACTAACCTTTCTATCCGGCGTCACCAATGTGTCGTACACCGTGACTGACGGCTCCCAACTGAGTGCAAGTTGTGTGTTTACCGTGACGGTGTCCGATTGCAGTACCGAAATCAGCGGCACGCTCATTTGGGAACACGACGACGCGAGCGGTGTGGGCAACGCTACTGTCGCGCTCACGGGCGACCAGAGCGGTTCAACAACAACGCCCGCTGATGGAACCTACTCGTTCACAGTCACTTCTGGTTCGAACTTCACTGTAACACCTTCCAAAACCATCAACAAACTCAACGGCGTCACCACTGCCGACGCCACCCGCATTCAGCAGCACGTCGCCAATTCCAACCCCATCACCGACCTATACAAAATCGTGGCAGCCGACGTGAACAAAAGCAATTCCGTGACGACTCAGGATGCCTCTATCATCAATCAAGCCCTGCTTGGTAACCCGGCGGCACTGGCGCAGTTCAAAACCTCCTGGCGTTTCGTGCCGACATCGCACACAATGAACACCCCGCCCTGGGGTTTCCCGGAAAAAATCACGCTCGAAGATGTTCAGGGCAACGTGCCGGAGCAAAACTTTTTTGGCATCAAGACCGGCGATGTGATCACACCGTACACCGACCCGGCCAATTTCAACGGCTCCGCAACGCCTGAATTTGTCCTCAACATAGCCGATCAATCATTGCAATTTGGCGAGCAAGTGAGCATCATATTCAGCGCCAACCAGTTTTCCGACCTCGCCGCGCTTCAATTCGCTTTGCAGTTCGATGTTGAAAAACTGGCTTTTGTGGGAATCGAGCCGCTCGCAGGTTTGCCCTTTACGACGGAAAATTTTGGCACTTACCAAGTTTCCGAAGGATCGGTCAATGTGGTGTGGTCGCAGGCGGAAGGCGTATTCATAGAAGAGGCTGCACCCATTTTCCAACTGACTTTCAATGTATTGGAAACAGGCGGCATGCTCAGCGAAGCCTTGCAACTGGCGGAGGAAGTGCTGGAGGGTCACGCCTACACGAGCGCATTGGCGGACAACAAAGTGAGCCTCTATTTCTTCGGTACAACGAGCGCTGAGTACCCAGTTGCGCAAGATCAAATCGAATTGTTGCAAAACCGACCCAATCCTTTCAACAGCAGGACGACAATTGGTTTTGTGTTGCCGGAAAGTTGCGAGGCGCAGTTGCGCGTGTTCGATGCGTCGGGTCGGGTGTTGTTTTTACAGAAGAAAAACTACGCGGCGGGAAGAAGCGAGGAAACGCTTGAATTGGAAGGCGCAAACGGGGTTTTGTGGTATGAGTTGGCAACACCGTTCGGGAGTATGACGAAAAAGATGATAGCCGGTTTTTAGTCTGATCCACTAATCCGATATCTCATGCCCCTCTTCCCGATTGGCATTTCTTCGCAAATGCCGCCAAACTCTCTTTTTTGACTAACTTGCTAAAACTTTCTTCAAATGTCCTTCCACTCCTATACTCAAGTCCGCTATCGCAACAATAGCCTGACTTTTAACATATATAAGCTTCAACGCTCCTTTTGCGCACTGGTTGCTGCAAGTGTCTTCTTTCTGTTCCTCTCCGAGGGACGGTTAAATGCTCAGGTAAAACTCTGGGGACTGACTCCTTCAGGCGGCGCAGAACAATCGGGCGCCATTATCAACCTGAACACTGACGGTTCGAATTTCAATTCCATTGCTTTTCCCAGTCTCAAGGGAGAAAACCCTCAATATACCAGGCTGCTAAAAGCCGCCAATGGAAAGTTCTATGGGATGACCAATCAGGGCGGCAGTTCAGGTGAAGGGATATTGTATGAATACGATCCTTCAACGGGGACGTACACGGTGCGGCATGAATTTGCAGATGCGACCGGCAGAAATCCTTACGGGAGTCTGATAGAGTACGGCGGAAAATTCTACGGGATGACCTTTGGCGGCGGAAGTTCGGGAGGAGGCGTTTTGTTTCAATACGACCCATCGGGAAGTGGAACGTACACGGTGCGGCGCCACTTTAGTTACGCGACCGGCTGGTATCCTGAAGGGAGCCTGATAGAGTCCGGGGGCAAATTTTATGGGCTGACTGCTTACGGCGGGGATTCGGATGCCGGTGTTTTGTTTCAATACGATCCTGCTGGCGGCGGCACCTACACGGTACGGCATCATTTTAACGGCACGACCGGGGGGCGTCCCTTCGGGAGTCTGAAGGAGTCGGGTGGGAAGTTTTACGGGATGACCCATAGCGGCGGCAATTCGGATGTTGGCGTGATATTCCGATACGATCCCTCGGGCGGCGGCACCTACACGACGCTGCATCAATTTAATAATACGAACGGCGCGAATCCCCACGGGAGTCTGATGGAGTCGGGTGGGAAATTTTACGGGATGACCCATAGCGGCGGCAGTTCAGGTTTAGGCGTGATATTCCAATACGACCCTTCGGGCGGAGGCTCATACGCGGTGCTGCATCACTATAACGATACGAACGGCGCGAATCCCCGTGGAGACCTGATGGAATCGGGCGGGAAATTTTACGGGATGACTTTTGCCGGCGGCAGCCAGGGGAAAGGTGTGATATTCCAATACGACCCCTCCGGAGGCGGTACGCACACGGTCTTACATCACTTTATGGGCAATGACGGCCAGGGGCCATCCGGGAGCCTGATAGAGTCCGGTGGAAAATTTTACGGGACTACCAACTTTGGCGGCGGCGCAGACACCGGCGTGTTGTTCGAATACGATCCTGCTGGCGGCGGTATATACGATCTGCTGCTAAGTTTCGGCTCTGCCCCGGAAGGCAAAACTCCTTACGGCAGCCTGATAAAGTCGGGCGGGAAGTTCTACGGAATGACTTCCGATGGAGGCAACGAGGGATATGGCGTGATATTCGAATACGACCCTTCAGGCGGCGGCACACGCACGGTGCTGCATCACTTTGATCTTACAACCGGAGGGATACCCTACGGGAGCCTGATAAAGCACAATGGAAAATTCTACGGAATGACCTACAGCGGCGGCAGCCAGGGACAGGGCGTGATATTCGAATACGACCCCTCGGGCGGCGGCACATATTCGGTGCTGCACAACTTTGATGGTACGACCGGAGGAGGGGCTCCTTACGGGAGTCTGATCGCCTACAGCGGGAAATTTTACGGAATGACACCTTTGGGCGGCAGTGAGGGCTATGGTGTGCTGTTCGAATACGACCCTTCGGGCGGTGGCACTTATACGGCGCGGCATCATTTTAACAGTACGACCGGTCGGAATCCCTACGGGAGCCTGATAGAATACAACGGAAAATTTTACGGAATGACCTCCTTTGGCGGCCTGCTTGGACAGGGTGTGATATTTGAGTACGACCCCTCTGGTGGAGGCGCCTACGCGGCATTATATGGTCTTTATGGCTATGCCGGTGCCAATCCCTACGGGAGCCTGATAGAGGTGGACGGTAAGTTCTATGGGACAACCTCCGCAGGCGGCACTGCGGGATATGGCGTGGTATTCGAATACGATCCTTTCAACACCAATGACTACTTTGTGCTACATGACTTTGACTATACGAATGGCGCGTACCCTCGTGGGAGTCTGGTTGAGTCGGATGGAAAATTATACGGGATGGCCTACAGTGGCGGCAGTGGCGGAGGAGGCGTGGTGTTCGAAGTTGACCTGCCGGAGTGGGACTATACCGTTCGCAAACACCTTCAATCGGGTGATGGCGTTCAACCCCTTTATGGCAGCCTGTATGCAGACTCGCCTTGCGACGGCGAACCTTCCTTCACTTCCTGTCCTGCTTCGCCGGTAGAAGTTGATACGGATGCGGGCGAATGTACGGCTGTCGTAAACTACACGGTTGAAGCCGGTGGTACGCCGACGCCTGCGCTTACCTACGCATTTACAGGCGCCACGACAGACAGCGGCAACGGCACAGGCAGCGGCGCAATGTTTAACCAGGGCAACACCTCGGTGACTGTGACGGCGACTAACGACTGCGGCACGGAGACGTGTGTGTTCACAGTAACGGTGACGGACAACGAGGCACCCAGTATCGACTGTCCCTCCAATCAAGCCCTGTCACCCGACAATGAAAGCCCTTGCTCGGCTTCGGTCAGCGGTATTGACGGTACATACGATGACAACTGCACCGGTGCTTCATTGGCGTATGAGTTTAGCGGCGCTACAACTGGCATCGGCTATGGACAGGCCAGCGGACAAACCTTTCTGACCGGCATCACCACAGTGTTCTACATCGTGACTGACGGCGCCGGCCTGACGTCGTTTTGCTTTTTCACTGTGGAAGTTGCCAGCTGCGACGGCATTACTATCAGCGGCAAACTTATTTGGGAACACGACGACGCTACCGGCGTAGGTAACGCCACCGTCGCGCTCACGGGCGACCAGAGCGGTTCAACAACGACCCCCGCCGATGGAACCTACTCGTTCACAGTAACTTCCGGCGCTGACTTTACTGTGACTCCGACAAAAACCATCAACAAACTCAATGGCGTGAGCGCTGCCGATGCCGCCCGCATCCAGCAGCACGTCGCAGGTGTCAACCCCATCACCGATCTCTACAAACTCGTGGCCGCCGACGTGAACAAAAGCAACTCCGTCACCACGCAGGACGCTTCCATTATCAGCCAGGCCCTGCTTGGCAATCCGGCGGCGCTTGCGCAGTTCAAAACCTCCTGGCGTTTCGTGCCGACCTCGCACACGATGAACAACCCGCCCTGGGCTTTCCCGGAGAAAATCACTTTGACGGATGTGCAAGAGGACATGCCGGAGCAAAACTTTTACGGCATCAAAACCGGCGACGTGATCACGCCTTACACCAATCCGGCCAATTTTAACGGCTCCGCAACGCCCGAATTTGTCCTCAACGCCACCGACCAATCATTGCAATTTGGCGGGCAAGTGAGCATCATATTCAGCGCCAACCAGTTTTCCGACCTCGCCGCGCTTCAATTCGCATTGCAGTTCGATGTTGAAAAACTGTCTTTCGTGGGAATCGAGCCGCTCGCAGGTTTCCCCATTACGGCGGAGAATTTCGGCACTTACAACATTTCCGAAGGAGCAATCAATGTGGTATGGTCGCAGGCGGAAGGTGTATTTGTGGAGGAGGCCGCTCCGGTTTTCCGACTGACGTTCAATGTATTGGAAACGGGCGGCACACTCAGCGAAGCCTTGCAACTGGCGGAGGACGTGCTGGAGGGTCACGCCTACACGAGCGCGTTGGCAGACAACAAGGTGCGACTCCATTTCTTCGGTACGACGAGTGCTGACGACCCGGCTGCACAACCTCGAATTGAGTTGTTGCAAAACCGCCCCAATCCGTTCTACGGAAGGACGACGATTGGATTTATTTTGCCGGAAAGTTGCGAAGTGCAACTGCGGGTGTACGACGCGGAAGGTCGGATTTTAGCAGAAAAAAAGGCGCAATACGCGGCGGGAAGAAACGAGGAAACATTTGATTTGGAAGGTGCGAGCGGGGTGCTGTTTGCCGAGTTGTTGACGGAACAGGGGAGCATCGTGCGAAAAATGCTGGCGCTGAGGTAATGGTGAAACGATGCCGAGCGGTTGTCGGTCTGAGGTTTAGCCAAAGAACGACAACCGCTCGCTCTTCATTTTTGGCGGCTTTTCAGCCTTGATATTACTTTGCCGACGCGCTGTATATTTGCCGTTCTTCCGCAAGGAAAAACGCAAAATGTTCAGTGCTTCTTTTTGGGTTCGATCTTCCGCAGTAGTGGCGCTCTTTTGCGCCCCGACATTGCCTGTAAATGGCCAAAAAAACCATGCCCCCATGGTGCAGGTTCAGCGGTTCTCCATCGAACAGGGGCTCTCCGACCGCAATGTGCGGGCGATCGCGAAAGACCGGCAGGGTTTTCTCTGGATGGCTACCGACAACGGCCTGAACCGCTTCGACGGTTACGATTTCCTCAATTACGACAGCCGCCCACAAAACCGGCATAAAATCCGGTTCAATAAACTATACACCGTACTCCGGGACAGATCAGACCGTTTGTTGCTCCATTATTATGAAAATTCAGATGAATCGACCATTGGAGCGCCCGACCTGCTCGATCCGTTGACCGGCCGTATTGCCGGCCTGAATACCGGACAGGGAAAAGGTTTTCCTGCCAATTGCAGCGTTTATTTCCAGGCGCCGGATCAGACCCTTTATTACCTTTCTTCGGAGAAAGAGCAGGTAACTGTTTACCAATTCGATGAAAAGACCCGCCAATTTTTGACGGTTTTTGAAACCAAGCATCCCGGGGTTGACAACAATTGTTTTATAGCATTTCTGAAAGCGGCTGACGGCACGTTTTGGTTTGCTTACAATTGGCAAGCCAAATATGAATTGCTGGTGATACATGCCGATGCGGCCGGACGCACCATCCGGTCGTACCGGAACGCCGATTTTGCACTGCCGCCCGGACCGGTAAAAGGTCAGTTGGCACTGACGGAGACCGACGGAGGGGAAATCCTGTTCACCTTGTATCCGCAGGGGGTCTACATAACTGACCCTGCCGGGGATGCTGTTTTTAAACGCCATCCCCTCTTGCCGTCCAAAGGATACTATTTCTCCAAAGATAAAGCCGGCAACCTGCTGGCTTATCAACCCCAACCGGCGGATCCGGCCCGGGGCTGTTACCTGATTACACCCAAAGGACAATTGCTGGATTATAGCTGGGTGTTTGAACACCAGGTCATACTGGACCCGGTATTCAGCGATGATTTTACTGCCGGGTTGTTGGCCGGCTCCGGCAACGGCTTTAACATTTATCAGCTGCGCCCCGAACGATTTAAGGCGCTTTTGGATAAAGCGCTGGGCAATGCCCCGTATGGAATGAGCATCCGTGGTATCACCAAATTGGGCCGGGACAAATTATTTATTGCCACCGAACTCGATGGTTTGTATGCATTGGACCTGCATACCAATATACTGACCCGGCCCGGCGACCGCTTGAAGCAACTGTCTTTCCTCAACCAATTCGTCTATATCCGGAACCTGCTGCCCCAGGGCGATAGTGTGTTGTGGATACCCGGCCGGGCAGGCGTCCTGAAATACGTACCTGCCCGAAATGAACTCCGGCTTTACCGGGTGGACACAACAGTAACCGGCAAAAATGAAGTTTGGGGTGTCGCCCGGAGGAAGGCTGGAGGGCTCTGGTTAATCCCCCGGGAGGGCCGTCTGGTACATCTGGACCCCTTTTCGGGCGCGCTGAACACTTACCGGAACAAAGACGGCAGCCAGCCTCTGGAGAACACTCAGCCGAGTTTTCTGCTGGGCGGTCGCGACGGTACGGTTTGGGTGGGCACCACCGCTGCCGGTTTATTCCGGATCGATCCGGACAAAGAGGAAACCCTGCACTATACGGCTAATCCCGGCGACCCCTCGGGATTCAACAGCAACCACGTTACGGCGGTCTATGAAGACGAAACGGGCTTGCTTTGGGTATGCACCATGGAAAGCGGCCTGCATGTATTCGATCCCCGGAAAGGCAAGGTTACCGCGATCTATTCGCGGGAAAACGGCCTGCGCAACAACAGTACTGTCGGCATTTTGCCCGACAACAAAGGGAACTACTGGGTGAGCACGTTCAACGGCCTGTCCTATTTCGATACCAAACTGAAAACCTTCCGGAACTATTCCACCGCCGACGGGCTGTCGCACAATGAGTTCAACCGCTTTTCCTGGTTTTTTGATCCGGACTACAACCGGTATTATTTCGGGGGGATGAACGGGGTAAATGTGTTCGACCAAAACGATCCGCAGCCGCCGGCCAACGATGCCCCCCTGTTGATCTCGGAAATGTCGGTCAGCGGGCCAAACAACAGTATGATCGTTCAACAGGAAGGTATGGTCGATGGTTCCACGCTGACGCTGGCGCCGGGCAGCCGGTTTCTCCGCTTGCGCCTTGCCCTGGGTACGTATTACAATCCCGGCGGCAACCAGTTTTCCTACAAAATAGACGGCCTGGATCAGGACTGGAACTATCTGGGCGCCAACCGCGAGTTGCGGATGGATCAGCTCCCCGTCGGCACTTATATGCTGCATTTGCGGGGCGCCGACGACCGGGGCAACTGGAGCAAGCGGGAGATTGCGCTCCGTTTGGTCGTGCAGGAGTTTTGGTACAAAACATGGTGGGCTTACCTGGTATATGCGGCCTTGTTTGCAGCCGGCAGTTTTTACTTCTACCGTTTTCAGTTGCGCCGGCGGATCGCTGAAAAAGAAACCCATCGTTTGCAAGAACTGGATATGTTTAAAACCCGGTTTTTTGCCAATATCAGCCACGAATTCCGCACCCCGCTCACGGTCATTCTCGGCATGCTGGAATCACTGAAAAACTACTTCGCCCAGGGAGACAAACCGGAACAGGCCGTCGAAATGATCCGGCGCAACAGCCTGCAACTGCTGAGTTTAGTCAATCAACTCCTGGAACTGTCGCGCCTTGAATCGGGCAAACTGGAACTAACCCTGTCTAATGGCGATCTGACGGCTTTCCTGCGCTACCAGCTGGAATCTTTCCATTCTTTTGCCGAAACCCGCCACATTCAGCTGAATTTCCAAAGCGAACTGCCCGAGCTACAAATGGCATTCGACCCCGAAAAATTACAAACCATCCTCGTCAACCTGATTTCTAATGCCCTCAAATTCACGCCGGCAGGAGGGAAGATCGATTTACGATTTACGATTTACGATTTACGATTGGGGGTGCAAGAGCCGGAAATCGTCAATCGTCAATCTCAAATCGTCATTCAAGTCACCGATACGGGCGCCGGTATTCCGGCAGACCGGCTGGGCCGGATATTCGACCGTTTTTACCAGGTGGATGATCCCGGCACCCGGCAGGTCGAAGGAACGGGTATCGGCCTGGCTCTGGTGCAGGAACTCGTCAAACTGATGAAGGGCGCCATCACAGTGGAAAGCACGCAGGGAAAAGGAACAACGTTTCAAATTACCCTGCCCTATACGGCACCGCAGCCTCATCTTCAGGCGTTTGCCGGTTCCGCAGCCTCCAATGAAGTACTTGTTCCGGCCGAAGTACCCGTTTTGGAAACCGGCGACGAAGACGACCCCCGGCCGCTGTTGCTCATCGCCGAAGACAACCCGGATGTGCGTTTTTACATCGCCGGATGTGTACAAAACGAATACCGATTGGTCATAGCAGGTAATGGTGAAGTGGGCATTCAAAAAGCGATAGCACTGGTACCGGACATCATCATCAGCGACGTGATGATGCCTGAAAAAGACGGCTTCGAACTCTGTGAAGCGCTCAAGAATGACGAGCGCACCAGCCATATCCCCATCGTACTGCTCACGGCACGCGCCGATTTCGAATCGCGCATCGCCGGATTGAAACGCGGCGCCGATGATTACCTCGCCAAACCCTTCGAGCCCGAAGAACTGCTGGTTCGTTTGAGCAATCTTGTCCGCCTGCGTCGCCGCCTGCAGCAACGCTATACCGCGCTGCCGCTCCTGCCTCCACCGGGCGACGACCCGGAACTGATGCTGGAAGATGCATTCCTCCTCAAAATCCGCGAGGTAGTGGAGGCTCATTTGTCCGAAACCGATTTCGAAATGCCTCAACTCGAACGGGCATTGGGCATGAGCTACAGGCAGGTTTTCCGGAAAGTAAAAGCGCTTACGGGGACCTCGCCCAGTGTATTCATCCGGTCGGTCCGCCTGCACAAATCCAAAGAATTGCTCCTCCACAGCACGCTCACCATTGCCGAAATTGCCTACGAGGTCGGCTTCTCCACGCCCGCCTATTTTTCCACTACTTTTTTGGAGGAATTCGGCAAAACGCCGAGCGAATTCCGGCGGAATTAAGCCTCTGAGTAAAGGCCAAAAAATAACTTCCAGTTTTCCCAATCCCGACTGTCCGACGCAGGAGGAATCTATCCAAACAATTGATTTTCAATTACTTTTGAGCAGATTACTCCTGCATCCTAATGAAGAACTTATTTTTTTATCGATATTAACGCAGTATCTCCTCCAGCCCGATACTTGCATACTGAATATCCAACTGTTCCGGCAAACCGCTCACTGCGATTGCGCCCAAAGTAACGCCGTCCTTCTGGACCACTACGCCGCCACCGAAGCCAATGATGCGCGGGTCGCTCCAGTACTGGATCTGATAACCTTTGGTGGTGTCCCGCACCTTGTTGCCGATTTCGATGGAGTTGCGCCTTTCCCGCGCGGCGGTGTAGGCCTTGTTACACGCAATTTGAATGGAAGAATAAGGCGCGCCGTCCGTTTTGAGCAGTACAATGAGTTCGCCGTGCGCGTCGCAGACGACGATCACGGCTTCTTTTTGGTCGCGGCGCAGGTGATCCAGTACCACCTGTGCGGCCCGGAGCGATTGTTCGAGTGTGAGTTTTGACATATTGAATTACTTGATTTTTATAAACACAGAGACACAGAGGCACAGAGACGTACGGTTGTCGCCCTCTGCAAGGAACTACAACTCTGTGTCTCTGTGCCTCTGTGTTTATTTGATATTCCAATACTGTGCCCGCTTTTACCAGAACGCCATCGGGTCTTCACCCGACACCCGGAAATTTTCGTTGAAGGCGTCCATGACCGTAAGATCGGCGGCTGCGATGCTGAAATCGAACACGTCGAAATTTTCGCGCAGCCGTTCGGCGGAAGCAGATTTCGGGATGGTGGAGATGCCGTGATCGAGTCCCCAGCGGATCAGGATTTGCGCGGGTGTTTTGCCGTATTTTTGGGTCATCGCCAGCAATTTCGGGTCGTCGAAACGCTTGCCGCGCACGAGCGGCGACCAGGCTTGCAGCAAAATGCCCCGCGTCCGGCACTCGTCGAGCAAGTCGCGCTGGAACAGGTAGGGCGTAAACTCGCACTGATCGACGGCGGGCGTCACGCTGGCGTATTCCATCATTTCTTTCAAAAACGGCGGCAGATAGTTGCATACCCCGATGGCCCGGACGGCGCCGGCGGTGTACAATTGTTCGAGCGCCCGCCATGTTTCGCGTCGTTTGCCTTTTACGGGCCAATGGATGAGGTATAAATCCATGTAGTTGAGTTGCAGGCGTTTGCAACTGTCGTCGTAAGCGCGTAAGGTGTTGTCGTAACCCTGTTCCATGTTGCCCACTTTTGTGGTCACGAACAATTCCCCGCGTGCAATGCCGGAGGCAGCAATACCTGCGCCCACTTCCTTTTCATTGCGGTACATGGCAGCCGTATCGATCAACCTGTACCCGATCTCTATGGCGGTCTCCACCGTTTTTTGGGCCCCGGCGTCCCACATATCCCAGCAGCCGAGGCCCAAAAGCGGCATTTGTACGCCGTTGTTCAGTGTTGCGATCATGGGTTTTACCATTTTTCCAGGCCCAGCAATTTTTTCCCCAGGTCGTTCAGTTCGGCCACTCCGTACCGGGTTTGTTCCCAGTTGCGCGGGTCGCCGGGAAAAGCATAACCTTCGGGCGCAATGCGGTTTTTCCAGGAATTGATGCGCCAGTCGCGCAGTGCAGGGTTGTCCTCTTCGGCGGGCATCATCGAGATATACTGGGCGATACGCACTTTGTCCTTCGAGTTGTTCGGGCGGATGCCGTGCGGTTGGCTGCTGTTGAAGATCAGCAAATCGCCGGCTTCCAGTTTTACTTTTACAAATTTGTCTTCAAAACCCGTGGTGTCGGGTTTGAAACGGTCGCGGTCGGCGGGTTGTGTGAGTTTCCAGGTGTCGTAGGTGCGGAACAGTTCGGGAATGCACTGAAAACCGCCCATATTTTCGTCGGTTTGATCGGCCAAAGCCAGTACACCCTGTACGTTCTGCGGTTTCGTTTCGGGGTCGTAATCCCAGTGGATAAAACCCTTGTATTCGAAACCCGGGCGCAGCGGGAAATTGAGATTGGCGCGGTCGATCGTCACCCAGAGTTTTTCGGTGCCCCAGATATCGACAAAGGCATCGTAGACGCGCTGCATCTGGCGGTTGTTCCAGAGGTGCTGGTTGTTGTACACTTCCACCATGCCCGTATTGGTCAGTTCTTTCATTTTCATTTCGGCGCGCGGCGCGGTGTACCAGGTCTCCGGGTCGTTGGGGTCTTTTTCCTCGAATTCCCACAAAAAGGCCGCCGTTTTTAATGCCTGCTCCCTCGGCACCGCATTTTTGACAATGACGTATCCGTTTTCGATCCAGAATTTCCAGTCGGCTTCGCTCAGCACGCGCAAAGGCAGCCCGTTGCTGCGGTCGCTGAGTCGGATGCTGCTGCTGCTGGCCGTCGACGGGTTGCCGGGGATATCTTTGTGGGCGTTGTTCGGCACCATCGAAGGGGTCATGGTCGGGGTCATGGTTGGCGTCATAGTGGGGGGCATGGCGGGCGCCATGGTGGGAGTGTCATTGTTCATTATTTCAAATATTTGGAACGTGAAAGAATGATGCAAAGATGCGACGCGGGCAAAGGGGATTTCCACCTCAAAATTTGCCTGTTTTTGTACTATCTTGATCTTTTTCGGGGAGAAGTTGGAACAATGTGTAAATTTGAGTCAATTACCGTACGATGAAGATACAATTTGAATCCATCCGGCCCGATGCGGAAAGTTCGTTTCACCTGATGCTCAATCCACGGCTGAACGACTTTTTCTTCTGGCATTTTCATCCGGAGTTCGAACTGACCTTCATCGAAGGCGCGAGCGGCAAGCGGCACGTGGGCGAGCACATTTCGAGGTACGAAGGCAGCGATCTGGTATTCATCGGTTCCAATATTCCGCACCTCAATTTCGACTACGGCGTCAAGACCGATTACGAAAAAGTGGTGCTGCACATCCAGCCCGATTTTTTGAGCGATACATTTGCCAAAACGCCCGAATTATCGGCCATTCAGCGTTTTTTCGAACTGTCGGCGCATGGGATCGCCATTGGCGGGGATACCAAAAAACAGGCGGGCGAACGGATGAAAATGCTGCACCGCTTGTCGCCTTTCGAGCAGTTTCTGGAGGTGCTGCGCATCCTTCAATTGCTGGCCACCAGCACCGAAACCGTGCTGCTCCACGATACGCCGGCAAAAAACCACTACAATAAAAAAGAACAGTACCGGCTGAAACTGCTGTATCGCTTCATCGACGACAACTACCAACGCAAGATCGACCTGGCGGAAGTGGCCGCTTTGAGCCACCTGACCGAAGCGGCGTTTTGCCGGTATTTCAGAAAAATCACCCGGCTCACCTTTACCGAATTCCTCAATCACTACCGCATCAACCAGGCCAAACGGCTGCTGTTGCTCGACAACAACGTCAGTGAAACCTGCTACGCCTGCGGATTTGAAAGCCTTTCCTATTTCAACCGCACGTTCAGAAAAGTCACAAACGAAAACCCGCTGGCGTTTAAAAAACGGTTGTTGCAGGGGTAATCAACGAAAAATGAGATTTTTGAGCCATGAAAAAACTTGACTGGCTTCAAATGCTCCTTGCACTCCTTACCGCCAAATTCCTCCTTCACCTGTACCTCAACGGGCAGTGGTCGTTCCACCGTGACGAATTGCTGTACCTCGCGCTTGGCAGGAACCTCGATTGGGGTTACGCTTCCGTTCCGGCGGGCATCGGGTTTTGGGCATGGTTCGGCGACAGTGTTCTGGGAGGCTCGGTGGAAGCGATCCGGCTCATTTCCACCCTGTTCGGCACGGCAACGGTGCTGCTCACCGGGCTGATGGCAAAGGAAATGTTGCCGAAAAACGCCGAAGCCGGAACAGGCAGGTTTGCCATGCTCGTCGTCGGTCTGTCAGGGCTGGTTAGCGGGGCATTTTTGCGCCCCAGCATGTTGTTCATGCCCGTCGTGTTCGACATTTTTTACTGGACGTTGCTCTGCTGGCTTTTTCTCAGATTCATCAACACCGGAAAACCTTCGTGGCTGTTGTGGTTCGGCGCTGCGGCGGGCATGGGTTTGCTCAACAAATACACCGTGCTGATGCTTCTCTTCGCCATGTTGCCGGGTATTCTTTTTACTAAGCAACGCCGCATTTTTTCCGATAAAAATTTCTACCTCGCAGTCGGCCTTGCCCTGCTGATTTTCTCGCCGAACATCTTCTGGCAGGCACAACATCAGTTTCCGGTGTTCAGGCATTTGGGCGAGTTGGCGGCCACGCAGTTCGCACACGTTTCGCTGGGCGGCTTTTTCGGCGACCAGTTGCGGTTTTTCCTGCCGGCCCTGCCGGTCTGGTTATGCGGTTTGTATTTTTTGCTTTTCCGAAAAGAAGCGGCTGCATGGCGGATTTTCGGCTGGACGTACCTGCTCGTGCTGGCTATCTTGTTGTTTTTCAAGGCAAAAAGTTATTATTCGCTGGGCGCATACCCGGTGCTGGTAGCGGCGGGTGCGGCATACCTGGAACAGCTGACGGCCGAAAAATTGAAATGGCTCCGCTATGCATTGCCTGTGTTCATGCCGGCTATCGGAGCGATGGTGTTGCCGGTTGCTCTGCCGCTTTTCCCGCCCGAACAGGAAGCGGAGTTTATGAAAAAAGTGGCGAAAATACCCGGCATGGAAGATGTCCTGCGCTGGGAAGACGGCATCTACTATGCTTTGCCGCAGGATTTTGCCGATATGCTCGGCTGGGAGGAAATGGCCGATGCGGCGGGCAAAACCTGGCAGCAAATTCCCGACAAAAGCACCGCCGCGATTTACGCGGACAGTTATGGACAAGCAGGCGCCATCGAGCATTTCGGCAAAAAATACGGGGCGCCGAAAGTGCTGAGTTTTAGTGACAACTACCGCTACTGGCTGCCGGATTCGCTGCCCGCCAGCTTTCAAACATTGATTTATGTAAACGGCGAATTGGGCGACGATATGCCCGGTTTTTTTCAAAAAATAGAAAAAGTCTGGGAACTGGATATGCCCTTGTCGCGCCAGCACGGCGACCAGATTTACCTGTGCCAGTACCCTACGCCCGCGTTTTTCGAGCGCATCGGGACGGCCATCATTCGGGCGAAAAATGAAGAAGAGATTGACGATTGAATAATCGATGTATTTATCCCGTAAGTTTGCTTATCGAATCTTCTTCACACATACATTTGCGGTACAGACATCCGGCACATAAAAAACCAAACCTTCAACCTTATTATGTACGACATCCTACCAAACCAGGAACGCGCCCGTTGGGTCATTATCTTTTTTTACATCAACATCGCAATCACGCTTGTTTTTGCAGGTTCCCAGTGGTGGCAGGCCGGGCTGATCGAAACCGGCGACCTCACAACAGAAATTGCAGAGCAAAGCGATATGATCGTGGCACTCTGCGCCTTAGCCTATCTTGCCGCCTTAGTCGCCTGCGCTGTTGTGTTTATTATGTGGTTTCGGCGGGCCTACGCCAACCTGCATCGGATAGAAGCCGGCAACAGCATCCTGAGTTACTCCGAGGGCTGGGCTGCCGGCGCGTGGTTTGTGCCCTTCATCAACCTGGTGCGCCCCTTTACGATCATGAAAGAGATATGGAACGAAACCCAGTCCAATATTCCCGGCAAAATCGAGCGGGAAGGACTTCGGGAAACGAGCCTGATCGGCTGGTGGTGGGCCGCCTGGATCACGTTCAACATCGTATCAAACATTACCGACAAAATAGGCAGCGAGGATACTGTGGATGAGATCACGTTGTCATTGCGCGCCAATGCGCTCGGTCTGCTGCTGGTGGTTCCGGCAGGTCTGCTTGCCATTCGGATCGTACAGGAAACCAATGTGTTCGAGCAGGAACTCTACGAAACGCGCCGCATGAGCGACCCGATGGAGCATTTGGTGGTTTGATTTTAATAAGTAATCGAACATTGGATTTTAGACATTAGACGTTGGACTAAATGATTGGTTGTCAAGGTCAAATGTCCAACGTCTAATGTCAATTTATTTTGTCCAGGTACTTACCGGCTTATGCAGTCATTTTTTCTAAAACGAACCGACTCGGACGACCCAGATTTCATCACCCTCGTCCGGCATCTCGACGCCGAATTAGCCATCCGCGACGGCGACGAACACGCTTTTTATTCACAGTTCAACAAACTTGTCAATATCAGGCATGTGGTCGTAGCGTACCAGGACGGTCGCGCAGTCGGTTGCGGCGCCATCAAGCCTTTAGAAGCCGGGGTGATGGAAGTGAAGCGGATGTTTGTATTCCCCGAACTGCGGGGCCAGGGCATTGCGTCAATGGTATTGTCGGAACTGGAACGCTGGGCAGTGGAATTGAACGCGCACGCCTGTTGCCTCGAAACGGGCATGAAACAACCCGAAGCCATTGCACTGTACCAGAAAAACCGTTACGAGCGCATCGCGAATTACGGGCAGTATGTGGGCGTGGAGAACAGCGTTTGTTTCAGGAAGGAGTTGGTTTGAAATCTCAATGGCCTCACGCTGATCACTTTGGTATTGTTGAACCGGACATCCGAACGTACTTGTACCGGGGCAAAATATACCGACAGAACAGTATATATGATTTATGTCGGAAAATTGGATTTCCCACTATTTACATTTGGTTGTGTTATTACTTCGATTATCTTTGCAGCGCTATTCTCTTGTTGTTCAAGCATAAAATGCTTTTGCCGAAAAGGCTGATTAAAACCTCAACACATAAAGCAATGGCTCCAAACCAAACGTTAGACTCTCTTATCTATACTGGTATTATTTTATTGGTTCTCAGCCAAATTGCCGAAAAAATTACCACGTTCATACGTACTTATTTAAAGGCCGGGCTGTCGCAAGAACTTGCTCTTAAAAAAGGATTCAGTGCACGTGTCCGCTTGTTTTTGACCAAGAAAATCCGGGGACTGCTGAGCACACTCGTCCTTGTTGAAAGGGAAAGCGACATGAATCGGGGCGCAATTCAGGAAGCGCCCGATGTACAACAGCCGAGAATTGAATTTGCCATTACAAAACTCAGCTTGCTGGTGAGTGTCACACTTGCGCTTTCTTTTCACGCAGACCTTTTCAAAATAGTTTCCAGTAAAGACCCGCACAGCATATTGCATTGGGGCGACGGCCTTGCCAACCTGAAAATCAGTTTTTGGGAATTATTTAACAACCCGACTAAAACGGCGTGGAGCGCATTTGGAAATATTCTATGGGCTGGTCTTGAAACATTTGCAGGGTGCTTTGCTACAGGCTTTTTGCTCACTTTCGGCTCGAAGTTTTTCCATGACCTTTTGGAAATTTTGTACGAGATAAAGCGCGCTCGGCGCAATCTTGCCGACCAATACGTTTTTGCCAGTCGGGACAAGGCGACTTTAGATCAACGGCTCGAATCTCCCCTCGGAGACGCTGTAGCAATCGTTTTAGAACACTATAAAGAAATACTGCTCAATCAATTCAATAGTATCGTCTCTATTGAACGGGTGTTCGATAATCAAGGCGAGTCAATACTGGAAATTCGTACAAAAGATGCAAGCGAGCAAAATCGGTTGGAGCAGTATCGGTTCGACTACCCTGACCGTGACGGTGACAAAGTGCTGTCTCGAACAAGAGTGAAGATAATACCAAACTCTCCCATTATAAAAATCCAACAAAAGCAATTGATAATAGGGAAAAAAGTGGGCCGTATAAACATGCCGGATGACTACTACGGGACGATTGGCTTTTTTGCGTTACAAAAATCTGACAACAGGAAAGTGTTTGTCACTTGCGCTCATGTCATTGACCCTGATGCAACCAAAATCCCCAACGATAACAGTCTGCGGATGTGGGGAGAAGATAAAGCGGGACAAAAATCGGAAGTTGGTACACTGACAAACTTCGAAATGAACAAGTGGATGGACGCAGCGATCATACTGATTGACGATGATATTGACCCGCGAAATTATGATGCCGACAAAGATAAGATTTTTACAAAAGTCCGAACTCTCAGTTGGGAGGAAAGCGGTGATGTATGGACCAATGGTGCTACCTCCCCTATGCTCCATGGGCAAGTTCGCTCACACCAAAACGCTATCCAGATTGACTACGGCAGCGGTGGTGTTCGCACACTTTATAACCTCATCAGAATCAGCGACACGAATTCAAATGCGGTAAGCTACCCCGGCGACTCTGGCTCCCTTGTGTTCGACAAAGATATGAACGCAGTGGGCATGATAGTAGCCGGTAATCCTGAAATGAGCTATGCCATTCCCCTGCAACGCATCCTTGACAGACTGGATTTGAAAGTATTAGTCGCAATATCTCACTTGAGTTAACTACCTGAATTCCATCACTACCAAATATTTTCAACCATGAAAAAATCTTTCCTGCTTGCCGCTGGTAGCCTCTTCGTTTTCGCTTCAACCACTGCCGCACAAAAGTCCATCGATCTGAAGATTGACTGCGACCAGAAAAAAATTATTCCTTCCGATGAAAAAATCCACAAAGGCGATAAGGTGGTTTTTTCGACAACCGGCAATTGTTGCCCGGACTTGAAAATCGAATACAGTGCTCCCGGAAATGATCTTAAAACTTTCAAGCCTGACGACACTTTTATGGCTGATGAAGATGCCCAAATCATTGCTAAATGCGGAGACAATACATTTGCCAACATTGATATTGAAGTTATAGTGCCTCCTCGCCCTACTACTACTCAGCCGGCCCGGCCCGGCGGCGCTCTTTCTCCGCTTTCTGAAATAACTCACCCCACCCAACCAATTTTAGCAGCAATCGAACTGGACAAGCTCTGGAGAGCAGGAGCAGAAAAAAACAAAGATTCTGTGCGGGCTTCCTTGGAAAAGTATGGAATAAAAGGCAGGGACTACTTTGATATCAGTTATTTGAAAAAATATGCCAAGACGGGAGCCCAAGCTAACGCTCCCAATGGAGAAGCAATATCCACAGCCCCCGGCGCTGCGCTCAACATTTTCAATCCAACGGTCATCATTGGCGCGCTCGCCAATCTGGCCGTTGAGCGGTTCAAACAAGAGCTGACTATTGCCTACCTTGAGAAATTTCGCAAAGAATTGGACAATTCTCCCGAATTTCGAACACTCTTGCCCGACAGCTACGAGGTGTTGCGACATGGCGACCCCTTCAATTATCCCGCTTTCATCCCCCGGCTGCGTGAAAATGCTTTCACCGATATGGAGAATTTGCCCCGAAACATGAAAACGCTGCTGCGAGATAAAAAAGATTCAAGCCCTGTAAAAGACAATTATTCTTTGCTCATGTCTTCTTGCGACCTCATACAATCCGTCCGCGACGGGCTGCCGGCCGCAGAAACGTTGGAAATGCTCGCAGCCCAGGATTACATTTTTGAGGACACCTCGAAGGATTACAACAAAATAGTCAGAGTTTTGGGAGCCTTCTCTCGCAACCTCCATACCTGGGATGAAAAACCCACTGCCTCCGGCTGGGCAAGGCCGGAGGATGTTAGCTATGTGCTGAGCCACGCCGACGCTTTCAATTTTTGGATGGCGCTCTTGTTGAAAACAGAAGGCGATTCTACTTTGAAAAGGATCAAAATCAAAGACAAAAGCGTCTATGATATTCTGAATGGCGACGTTTCAAAACACAACCAGCAGGCGCGGATGCTGCTCTACCACATCAACACAGTCTCCAACATTGCCATAGAACTGGAGTCGGCAAATGGGTTGAAAGACAAATCACTGCGCGACTCTATGCTCCATGCCGGTTACGGCAAACTCGCTATTGCATTGAGCGATTTACTAAGCGAGACGAGCGCTGTTTTTGAGATTGAAACAGATGCTTTAAAGACATGTACAAAAGTTTTGCGGAGCGCCGGCCAATTGGAAAATGCCCTCCGCACCAAACAATTTGGGTCGGCTCTCACACAAGTCGTCCACTTGATGGAAGTGGCTTTCGGAGAAAACAGCCAATGGCCCCGCCACCTTAGCAAATACGGCGATTTGTTGGTAGCGCTCATTGAATCCAAAGACGAAAAAACTATGAAGGCAGCTTTGGACAATGCTGCGCTTCCGGTGCAAAGTTATCGGCAGAAACGTCAGCCCAAAGCATTCAACTTTTCGCTCAATATGTACCCGGGATTGTCAATCGGGACGGAATGGAGCATCGACAGTGCAGGCGACGTAGGCAAGGGCGGTTTTTTGGTTGCGCCCACGGTACCCGTAGGATTAGGCGTCAATTGGGGTGTGAGCATCGGTTCGATATCGGTATTTGTGCCTATCATTGACATCGGCGCTGTGGCCGCTTTCCGTATTCAGGACAATGTTTCGGAATTGCCCGAACTCGAATGGGCCAACGTCGTCGCTCCCGGCTTTTATTTATTTTGGGGCATTAAAAAAAGCCCAATTTCCATAGGTTTAGGTACCCAACTTGGCCCGGCATTGCGAAAAGTCACCACAGAGGGCAAAACTTTAGAACAGCGAAACTTTCGCTTTTCCTTCACTTTAGGTGTTGACGTGCCGATTTTTTAAATTGAATTGGTTTGAAATCAACCCTGTTCATCTTCCAGACGCTGATTTTTGGCCGGTGCCGGAAACCCAACTTTTCGTACAAAGCGATGGCCGGCGTATTGCTCGCCGCCACATGCAGGTAAGCGGTTATTCCGTCGGCTAAGTTTTTATTCACGGTGTAGGCGACCAACTGTTTGGCGTAGCCCCTTCCGGTAAAATCGGGGTGCGTCACCACCGCGCTGATTTCCACAAAATCGTCCATGCACATTCGTTCTCCGGCGACGGCCACCAATTTTCCTTCTTTGAAAATGCCGAAATAGTCTCCCATCAGCCGGGTGTCTTTTCTGAAATAGCCGGGCTGCACCTGATTCACGAGTTCGGTCAATGGGGCGCCGTACGCTTCATTCAGGTAAATGATTTCCTCCGTCACGCTGACTTCAATGGGTTCTGTTTGAATCATTTGCGCACAAATCAGTACAGGATGCACCGTGTAATTATCAGGCGTTCCGTCGGGCAAATCGCCGATGATAAAAAACGGCTCGCCGGTCCCGATGTAGTCGTCGAGTTTGCGTAGAATTCCCCGGTCTTTCGAGTTGATCCCGACGAAGGGGCTGATGTTGGGCGGGTACAATTTGAGTTCCTGCTCGCCGAGGGCAAAGTGCCGGTGCGCTTCGTTTAGAGAATGCCAGACGGGGTTGTTGAGTTTGGAAACGTCGCTCATGTTGCGAAGGACGGTTTTGATTTGTTCCACTGTTTTTCTTGTTGAAAAATGGGAAACAAGCGGGGTGGGGTGGAGTTCAAAAATCCCTGTGGTCTGAATAACAACTTCCCCCCGTCGTGCTTGGGCAAACGGGGGGAAGTTGTTATTCAGAACTATCATTTTTTATGGCGTCCTACTTTTTCTTATAAAAAAGATAGGTAGCCGTATAGGCTACGTTCTCTACCTGGCCAAGGTTGGATTCACTGGGTATAATTGCCGGCGGCAGACCCCCGGTAGTGCATACCCGCTGAATATAGGTCACTTTATTGCCGGGCGAACTGAGGTTTTCAACGGTTTTCAGCAATAACCAGGGAACGGCCGTTGCATCCATGGTCACTGCCTGCAATTTTGTGGCTACGGCCTTTTCGTCCTTAAAAGGGCCTTTTGTAAACTCCCAGGTTGGTCCTCCATAATGCGTACCCACCAGGTTATTATAGTTGGGCTGGGCGTACAAGTTGGCAGATGGCGCAATGTTCACCCATACAAATACATTGGGGTTGGTTGCGCTGCGTTTTACCTCGTAGATCTGAACGCCGGTGGCATAAGTACGATATGCCAGTTTGTTTCCTTGTGGCACGTCGAGGATAGCGGGGATATCGGCTTCACAGCCGTTTGGCTGACACCGCTCCTGGCTGGTTTCGGACTGAAGATCGCTAAAATTGTTTTCAGAATTTATGTTTTGATCTTTCTGACAGCTGGTGAGCGCAAAGGCCATACTAACTGTGAGCATGAAGCTACAGATGTTCTTACTGATCGTCGTTTTCATTTTAAATGTTTAAGGTTTAATTGTTTGCCTACTCTGGGACAGGATTTTCGGCTTCCTCCTTGTTTATCAGGCGGCAAAAGTCAGGGCCCTGCCTTGCAGTACAGCAGGGCATTTGAGCAGGTACGGGCTCTTTTTGATTGGAAAGGAGGGTTTGTTGAGTGGGCGGAAAAAAGAGAGGGAAACGGTTTGCGTGGGGAAGGCTGTGCGGATTGGGTTTCAGGTTTGGGCGGTCACGTTGACTTTTGCGCCGGGTCAAAAGACCACGGCGCGGCGGGGATACCAAGCGGGGCGGAAACATCTGGTATTACTTCCCACATTTTTCCATCAAGTATTGCACCCCCATCGTATCCAATAAGGAAAGCCATTACCCAAAGAGTGACAATAATTGATACTCGATATGATAATGATTGCTTAAAAAATTCATCTAGGATTTTGCTCATAATATAAGTTAGCTTAAGCATTAAAGGTCAAGTTTGATTTTGTTGGCGGCGGCTCGCTTCTTCTCTCTCGCTCGCGCCGAGTTGTACCCGATGCGGAACTATCCTTAAAGTTTCCACCCGAACTTTCAAGCCAGCCGCTAGCCAAACATCACTTTTCTGCCCGCAACCCCAACCTTTCCACTTGCTCAAAAACGCACACGGCGAGTTTTGCGAAAGCGGGCAATTTACGCGAAACGGAAGCCTTTACCGCGTCGCTGCTGCCCGCGCCGATAAATAAAGCGATGTCCTGATATGACCACCCCAGGCGTTTTTTCATGGCTTTGAATCGCTGTTTCCACTCTTCATCGGCTCTTTTTTCCATCGTGCGCCGGATGAAATTCCACGTCTCTTCGGAAAATTGGCCTTTGAGGTTCAATTCCATGTAACGCAACAAGGCCTCCGCTTCCGTGATGAGCGGATTTTCCTTCCGGGCGTTGTATCGCACGGTGTCAATGCCGAACTGGAACATATCGCACAACATTTGGGCTTTGCGGGAGTCAGGTTGCGCGGCGTACCAGCGAGCGTAGGCGAGTTCGGCTTCCTTGGAAGCATTGAGCGTTTCAAAAAAGTCCATGACGATTAAACAAAAGTTTACAAGGTAACAGTGAAAAATAAGTTAACGATTTGACTAACCCCCGTGCTTTAGCCGGGGGGCCGCGGGAACCAAACCAAACGGGGTTTTAACCCCAAAATGTATGTTTTGGGTTAAAACCCATCTGATTTGAGTTCGGTGTTTACCCCCGGCTAAAGCACGGGGGTTAGTCAAAAGCATAAGTTGTATTTTGAGCGTTAACAAATAAAAAATACTGGCTCCAATTTTTGATTTTTCCTCCGCCGAATGACGTTAGCGCCCCGCCGCTACCGCCCCCCGATTATACTTACTCCGATACTCCATCGGCGACAACCCCGTCACTTTTTTGAACACCGAGCGAAAAGCTTTGACATCGGAGTAGCCCACGTCGTACATCACCTCGTTTACGTTTTTGCGACCGGCTTCGAGCCACTTTTTGGCGGCCTCTATTTTCACCCGCTGGATGTACTCCACAGGCGTGTTGTTCGTGGCTTTTTTGAAACGCCGCTCGAAATTGCGCCGCCCGATGGCGAATTTGGAAGCGAGGTCTTCTATCGAGATTTTGGCCGTCACGTTTTCCTCGATGAAGGTCTGCGCCTGCCGGATCGGCTCGTCCTCATGGCCTTTTTGTCCGTTGAACATCATAAACGCCGACTGGCTCTCGCGGTCAATTTCGACGGCGAAAAACTTGGCGGCGAGGATGGCCATCGCGCGGTCGGTGTATTTTTCCACTAAGTAAAGCAGCAAATTCCAGTACGAATTGGCGCCGCCGCTCGTGTAGATCCGCTGCTCTTCGGTCACGATTTTATCGGCCACGAGCGTCACGTTGGGGAACATTTGCCGGAAATCGTGGGCGAACAGCCAGTGCGTGGAGCATTTTTTCCCTTCCAGCAAGCCCGTCGAAGCCAATAAAAACGCCCCGATGCACAAGCTGGCGACTTCTGCGCCGTTTTCATGTTGCGCCCGTATCCAGGGGAGAAAATCCTTGTTCAGTTCGAGTGCGTTGTTCAAATCGCCGAACAGGGCGGGGACGAGAATCAGGTCGGTTTTTTTAACATCCTGGATCAGCGAGTCGGCATGGACGGAAAAGAGGCCGTCGTGCAGGCGGACTTCTTTCGTTAACCCGACCAGATGCACGTCGAACCGGGGCGGCTGCCCGGTTTGTGCGAGGAAATTATTGACCGCCGTGAACAGGTAGCGCGGGGCGGTGATGCTGTCGAGCACCGATGATTCGGGTACGAGGATGGAGATGTGTTTCATGGTTAAGTGTTCGAGTTTGTGTGTGTTTGAGTGTTTGAGTTTGTGCGTGTTTGAGGGGTAGATAGTGGCTGTCGCAAGTCAAAGTTTCGACAGGATTTACAAGATTTACAGGATTTATTGACCTGTTTTGAAGTAAAATATCCTGTAAATCCTGTAAATCCTGTCAAAAAAAACTTCACCGTGCGAGGGTCTTACGACCCCGCACCAACTGCTTGATTCTCCGACACCATTGCGCGGGGTCGTAAGACCCTCGCACGGCAGAAATCTTGCGCGGGGTCGTAAGACCCTCGCACGGCAGAATATCCTGTAAATCTTGTCAATCCTGTCAAAAAAGAAACTTGTGATACAGCCTCTATTTTGATTGGGTGAGCAAAAGTAAAAAAATATTTTAAAACAAAAAATGTCGTAATTTGCCCGCCCTTCTGTCGCTTTTGCCCCTCACACAGGTTTTTTCACTGCCCTTACCTTTGTGTCATCAAATTTTTAAAACAATTAGCATCTTAAACAATGGCAACAAAAGTTTTTATCAACCTTCCTGTGAAAGACCTCGGCAAGTCCATGACATTCTTTACCGGCCTGGGTTTCACGTTTAATCCGCAGTTCACCGACGAGAAGGCGGCTTGCATGGTCATCAGCGACAACATTTTCGCCATGTTGCTCACCGAGCCCTTCTTTCAAACGTTCACCGCTAAAAAAATCAGCGATGCGAAAACAGCGACTGAAGTGCTGATTGCGCTGGACGCGGCTTCCCGCGAGGAGGTGAAAAACACGGTGGCGAAAGCGGTCGGGCTGGGTGGAAATCTCTACGCCGAAGCGCAGGATCACGGCTGGATGTACCAGCACAGTTTCGCCGATTTGGACGGTCACCAGTGGGAAATCCTCTACATGGACGAATCGCAACTGCCCGAACAAGAATGACCAATTACGACGCAGGCAACTTCTAAAATTTTCAGCATCATGAAAAAGACAAAAATCATTTTCTGGGTTACCACCTCCATCATTTTCTTCTGGTGCGGCATCCTGACCATCGTGTTCTTTGGTTCCGAGACGTCAAAAGTGGGTATGGCACACTACGGCTACCCGCCGTATTTCGGTCCGATGGTCAATGTGTTCAGCATCATCGGTGCGGTTATGCTCGTGCTGCCTTTCGCCCCGGCGAGGTTGAAGGAATGGGCTTATGCCGGGTTCACGCTCAATTTCATCGGCGCCTGTGTGAGCAATTGGGCGGTGGACGGCTTTAGCGGGCAGGTGATATTCCCGCTGGCGTTTCTCGGCATTTTGGCGGTTTCGTACATTCAGCATCACAAATTGCAGCGGCTGCAAACAGATAATAACCCACAATTCGTTTGATTTTTTCACTATAATACTTCATTACAAAAACTTTATACGTCATGCCATTTCTCAATTCTTACATCAATTTCAACGGCAACTGCGAACAAGCCTTCAATTTGTACAAATCCGTTTTCGGCGGCGAGTTTCAGTCCATCTCGCGTTTCGGCGATATGCCGCCCGGCTCACCCGGCATGGAGGGCGCCGACCCCAACAAAATCCTGCACGTCGCGCTGCCGGTCGGCCAACATTGTGTGCTGATGGGCAGCGACTGTCCGCCTTCGTTCGGGACAGGCGCGCAGGGAAATCTTTTCAATATTTCCATCACTGCCGACAGCAAGGACGAAGCCGACCGTTTGTTCAACGGATTGTCGGCGGGCGGGCAGGCTTATATGCCGATGGCGGATTCTTTCTGGGGTTCCTACTTCGGGATGCTGACCGATGCGTTCGGGGTGCAGTGGATGGTGAGTTACGAGTATCCGAAGCCATAACCCATCCATTTTTCAAACTAAAAATTGGTAAAAAATGAAAAAAACAATCTTCCATATCTGGCTCGCAACGACCGTTTGCATGTGGGTTTATATTCCGTTTCTCCGGGCCCAAACCTCAGAAAAACCGGCTTTTCAATCCGGCTACGCCCCGGTCAACGGCTTGAAGATTTACTACGAAGTGCACGGCTCGGGCGAACCGCTGGTGCTGCTGCACGGGGCTTACATGACTATCGGCCTGAATTTTGGCGACCTGATTCCCGAACTTTCCAAAACCCGGAAAGTGATTGCGCTCGAACTGCAAGGTCACGGCAGGACTGCCGATATTGACCGTCCGTATTCTTACGAATCATTGGCGAGCGATGTCGCCGGAGTGCTGAAACACCTGAAAATTGACCGCACCGACGTGTTGGGTTACAGTTTTGGCGGCACGGTGGCGTTGGCATTTGGCATTCAAAATCCTGGATTGGTGGATAAAATGGTCATCGTTTCCACGGTTTTCAAATACGAAGGCTGGCTGCCCGAAGGGCGGGAAGTGCTCAAAACCATCACCCCCGAAATGTTCGAGCAAACGCCTCTAAAGACTATGTACGACAGCCTCGCGCCCGACCCGAAGTATTGGCCGAAGTTTGTCAAAAAGTTTGTGCAGTTCGATACGCAGGGCTTTAACCTCGGCGAGGAGAAGATAAAAGCCATCAATTCGCCGGTTTTGCTGGTGATGGGCGACAACGATGGGGTGGACATCGCGCACAAAGCAGAAATGTACCGGCTCTTGGGCGGCAATGTATTCGGCGATATTTCGGGTCTGCCGAAGTCGCAGTTGGCCATACTGCCCGGCACAGGACACGTCAGCGTGATGATGCAGACCGAATGGATTTTGAAAAATGTGCCTGCGTTTTTAGATGGCACAGCAAATGCGCCGAAGGGTCATTGAAAGTCATTGCCAATTCAATTTTGCTACAAAGAAACGAAGTCGCAAAGTTTTTAAAATCAACCACTTGGCGCCTTTGTGACAAATATTTACCAAAATCAATTCTTACCATGACAACGGCCAATCCTGATAATATTGATGCGTACACCGCTGGTTTCCCAAAAGAGGTTCAGGCGATTTTGGAGCAAGTCCGTGCGACTATCAAAATGGCGGCGCCGGATGCGGAAGAAGCCATCAGTTACGGAATACCGACGTTCAGGCTTCACAAAACCAACCTGGTTCACTTCGCGGCCTTCAAAAACCACATCGGGTTTTATCCGACGCCGACAGGCAGCGAAGCATTCAAAGATGATTTTGCCGGCTACAAAACAGGCAAAGGCTCGGTTCAATTTCCGCTCGACCAACCGATGCCGCTGGACTTGATCGTTAAAATCGTGGATTTCAGGATCCGGGAGATATTGGAAAAAACAGCGAAGAAGAAATGATTTTTAAATACAGAGGTAAAGAGACACGGAGAGACAAACGTTAGACTTGCAGCGAGTTGGAAACCAGCGAATTAGGCGTTTCAACCCACAAATTTATTTGTGGGGTATGCGGCCAAACAACCTGAAAACCAAACCGATTTATCGGTTTAGGGCACCCAAGTCACAAAACCGATAAATCGGTTTGCCAAGAATCTGATTCTGCTTGTCCCACGAATGAGTTCGTGGATTGAAAAACGCAATACGCTGACTTTCAACTCGCAGTAAGTTTATTTGATTTTCCAGCGCGAATTCATCATTCATCGTTTACCATTCATCGTTAAATAAAATGGCAACAATTCAAAAAATTACGCCCTTTCTCTGGTTCGACGGCCAGGCCGAAGAAGCCGCCAATTTTTACACTTCTGTGTTCAACAACTCGAAAATCGAAAAAATCATCCGCAACGGCGACGCGGTCATGCTCGTGGATTTTTCGCTCGACGGGCAAAAATTCAGCGCCCTGAACGGCGGTCCGCAGTTCAAATTCAATGAATCCATTTCATTTGTGGTCAACTGCGACACGCAGGAGGAAGTGGATCATTTCTGGGAAAAACTCACCGCCGACGGCGGCGAGGAAAGTATGTGCTCCTGGCTGAAAGACAAGTTCGGCTTGTCGTGGCAAATCGTCCCCGAAGCCCTGCCGCGCCTGCTCTCCGACCCCGACCCGGCGGTGGCGCAAACCGCCATGGCGGCCATGATGCAGATGCGGAAAATCATCATCGCCGACCTGACAAAAACGCCTGAAAAAACTGCCGTCACGGTTGAAAACACGGTGAACGCGCCTGCGAGCAAGGTCTGGCGACTCTGGACGGGCGCCGAACACATCCAAAACTGGAACAACGCTTCCGACGACTGGCACTGCCCCAAAGCCGTGAACGACCTGCGCGTGGGCGGCCATTTCGTCTTCACGATGGCGGCAAAAGACGGCAGTTTCAGTTTCGATTTCGACGGCGTCTACGATGAAGTCGTTCATAACCACCGCATTGCCTACACCGTCGCCGACGGCAGAAAAGTAGAGATCACTTTCAAAGAAAACGGCGCCGGCACCCATATCACCGAGACTTTCGAAGCTGAAAACATGAACTCCATTGAAATGCAGCGCGCCGGCTGGCAGTCCATTTTGGACAATTTCAAAAAGTACGCGGAGCAAAAGGTATGACACTGCCTAAACCAAGTTGTGTGGTTTGCGCTCATCACCCCCCCCGCCCCCCTCAAGGGGGGATTTGAACGCGGCTATGCCGCTCAAACGACGCGTTGGCGGAGCAAAGCGTAGCAAAAGTCCCCCCTTGAGGGGGGCAGGGGGGTGATAAGCGCCAACTACGCAATTTGGTAAGGATAATATACCTAAAAATCTTGTCAAAAACAAAAACTTCTCAACAATGAAACAACTCAATTTTTCAAAACAGATCAACGCCCCGAAAGAAAAGGTGTGGAGCATCCTGCTCGACGACAACACCTACCGCCAGTGGACGAGCGTTTTTCACGAAGGCTCTTACGCAGTGGGAGACTGGAGCGAAGGCAGCAAAATCTTGTTTCTAGGCCCCGAAGGTTCGGGCATGACCAGCAGAATTTTCAGGCACGTTCCGAACGAGTTTATTTCGATCCGGCATCTGGGGCTAATCAGCAACGGCGTCGAAGACTTTGACAGCGAAGAAACCAAAAAATGGGCCGGGGCATTAGAGAATTATTCCGTGAGTGAACGCAACGGCACGACCGAACTGATCGTCGAGATCGACATGACCGAAGAACACGAATCGTATTTTCAGGAAACCTGGCCGAAGGCGCTGGATAAAGTGAAAGCACTGGCGGAGAACGGTTTTTGACCGCAAGGAACAGGAATTGAAATAAGTGATTGCCGCATGGCTTTCGTTGGTTGAAAAGATTTAAACAAACATTTAAAAATATTTTTTAAAATCCTTGCATCTTTAAAAAAGGTTCCCTTATCTTTGTGCCGTGAACGAAAAAGCCATGACCAAAATAGATCAGAGCACAGAAGAAAAAATCAAAGATGCCGCCAAGAAAATCTTCATAGAGAAAGGATTCGGCAGCGCCACTACCCGCGATATCGCGGAGTATGCCGATACTAATATCGCTTTGGTGAACTACTACTTCCGCAGTAAAGAGAAGTTGTTTCAGGAGATATTTCGGGAATGTTTTGCAGAAACGTTTGTGCCTATAGCGCGTATTTTGAACGACGACCTGCCTTTGGAGGCTAAGATTTACAAATTTGTGGATCACATGACCGAATTATTGAAGCGCGATCCCATGCTTCCGATGTTCGTTTTCAGTGAAACACGTAGCGAAAACTCGAAATTATGCGACGTACTGACCGAAATGCACGCGCAGGATTCCGGCAATTTCAACAGGTTTCAGCGCCAACTCGAAGACGAAGCGGCAAAAGGCAATATCCGCAAAACGAACTTCGACCAGGTAGAAATCAGCCTGATGGCAATGGTGATTTTCCCCTTCCTTAACATGAATATGATGAAAATGAAGAAAAACATGAGCACCGAAGATTTTTACCGTTTTGTGGACGAACGCAAAAAATGCATACCCGAGATGATCCTCACATACCTCCGCCATATAGGGTGATTTTTTTTGCCCTACATTTAAACAAAAATTTAAAATCTAATTTTAAATCAAAAACACAACAACGAATGAAACCTCACTTCCTCACGCTGTTGATTTTGGTACTGACTGCCGTAATGCTTCGGGCACAACCCTCCCGACCCCTGACCCTGGAGGTTTTGCTGGATCAAGCGTTTCAGCAAAACCAAAATATCCAAAACGCCCGGTTGGGCACTTTACTCCCCGACCAGCAACGCGCCGAAGTGCGCGCCAACCTCCTGCCGCAAATCAATGCGAGCGGTAACTATCAATACTACCTCGAAGTGCCGCGCCAGATGGTACCGGCCTCGGCTTTCGGCGGCCCGGAAGGCCAGTACGCGGCAGCGCAATTTGGCGTCCCGCTCAGTCTGAATACGTCGCTTCAGGCCACTCAAGTGCTGTACAGCCAACCCTTGCGGGTGGCGCTCAAGCAAGTGGAAACTGGCCGGGAAGTGTCACAATTACAACTGCGCGGTACCCGGGAAGACATGGCTTACAACGTGTCGGCGGCTTTTTACAATGCCCAGGCGCTGGCGAAGCAAATCGCTTTTCTGGAAAGTAACTTAGCCAGTCTCGGAAAGGTGACCCAAACCGCGCAACTGCTTGTCGACCAGCAATTGGCCATTCCGATGGACGTGCAACGTTTGCAACTGGAGCAGGAAAACCTGCAAAACCACCTGCAAAACCTGCGCGACCGGTACGAACGGACGCTTCATCTCCTGCAATTGCTTGCCGGCATCCCCCAAACCGAAACGATCCATATCGACACAACCATCGTGATTCCCGAAATGGCCTTGCTCGCACAGCCGGAGATACAGCGCACCGACCTGCAATTGGTTGAAAAACAAAAAGGCCTGAACCTGCTCGAACAACAACGCATCCGCGCCGGTGTGCTGCCCACTGTCGCCGCATTCGGCTCATACAGTTATACCGGCTTCGGAAAATTCGGCGACAACAACCTGCTGAAATTTTATCCGTCCAGCGCAGTGGGACTTACCATGCAGTGGAACATTTTCGACGGACTGGGACGCCGCGCCAAATTGTCGCAAAAGACGCTGGAATTCCAGCAGTTGGAGCACCAACAGGCTTACCTGGAGGAAAATATCGACATGGAGATCACCAACGCCCGGAATCAGATCCTGTCGAACCGCCGCTCACTCGTCGCAGCGGAGTCCAGTGTACAATTGGCCGGTAACCTGTTGCAACAAACCGCCCTGCAACTGCGCGAAGGACTGGCCAATATCACCGACCTGCTGCATGCTGAAAACGCCCTGCGCGAAGCGCAAATAAATTACCTCAGTACACTCACAAACCTCCGTACCGCCCAACTCGGGATGGACAAAGCTACCGGCCATTTGCTGGATAGATAAGCGCCCGTCCAAATTTCCAACAACAAAGTTTCTTTTAAAAATAAAAACAATCACAGTCCAATGAAAAAGCTGATCCGCCCTGCGATCTGGGTATCTCTCATTGCCGTAACCCTCGCATTCACAGCCTTTACCCTCATCAGTAACCAGGAAAAAGCCGTCGCCAAAGTGTATCACCGCGACCCAAATACCCGTGTATCAGTGACGACTGCCGTGATCGGCAAACGCGATCTGGCCGCTCAACAGCAATTCACAGGTTCCTTCGAGCCGGTGCGTGAAAACAAGATAGCCGCCGAATCATCCGGCAAAGTGGTATTTGTAGGGGTGCAGGAAGGCGATGCCGTTCGCGCCGGTCAGGTGCTGGCCCGCTTAGATAACGAAGCCCTGCAATTGCAGATTGAAGCCGCCGAAGTACAGTTGGAAGGCGTGATGGCCGACGTGAACCGCTACACCAAACTGGCCCAATCGGAAGCGGTGCCGGGTGTAAACTTGGAAAAAGCGTTGATCCAGAAACGCTCGATTGAAGTGCAACTCAAAACCCTGCGCGACCAGTTGAGCCGCACCACGCTCACCGCGCCTTTTAGCGGCGTCGTCACACAGCGGTTTTTCGACCTCGGCAGCGTGCTGGCGCCCGGCGCTCCGCTTGTACAACTCACCGATATTTCAGGGCTCAAGTTGGCCGTAGCGGTGCCGGAAGAGCAGGTACTGCTGTTCCGTACCGGTCAGTCCGTACAAATTGCTGTGGATGCCTATCCGGGCATTGACTTTTCCGGCAAAGTTCGACTGGTCGGTGTGCAAGCCGACGCCGCGCACAATTTTCCCGTGGAAGTATTGGTGCAAAACAGCCAAAAGCACCCCTTGAAAGCGGGTATGTTCGGCGCTTTGTCGTTCCAAAACAGCGCAAAAAACGGCGTTTTGGCGCTGCCGAAAGCCGCCCTGACGGGTACGGCAAAAGAACCGCAAGTGTTTGTCGTAGAAAACGGCAAAGCCGTACTGCGCACGGTCATGCTCGGCGCAGCGAACAACGATTACCACGAAATCCTTTCCGGCCTGCAGGCAGGTGAAACGGTAGTGACCAGCGGCCAGATCAGCCTGACGGACGGGGCGGCAGTGGCCGGGAATTAATAAAGTGTAATTCAGGTCATTAAAAGTAATTACCCCCAATTACCCTAATTACCCTAATTACCCCCAATTACCCTAATTACCCCCAATTACCCTAATTACCCCCAATTACCCTAATTACCCTAATTACCCTAATTACTCCCAATTACCTTCAAATTACGCTCAATTACCCACAATTCCATAACGCATTCAATCAAATAGTCATGAATATTACTGAAATATCCATAAAACGCCCTTCGCTGATCATTGTATTGTTCAGCATCCTCACCCTGGGCGGGCTTTTTACCTACAATCAACTGCCCTACGAGCTGTTGCCCGACATGGCGCAGCCTGTGCTCACCGCTACGACGATATATCCCGGCGCAGCGCCCGCCGAGGTGCAAAACGAGGTGACGGAAAAAATAGAAGATGCCTTGTCAGGCCTTGACAATATCGACGATATCCAGTCGAAATCGCTGGAAAACGCATCGATCGTCATCGTCAATTTCAAGGGCGGCACCGACCTCGACAAAGCGATGCAGGACGCGCAGCAGAAAATCGAAAACGTCCGGAAAGACCTGCCCGACGACGTGGATCCGACGATATTGTCAAAAATATCTCCCAGCGACCAGCCGATCATGCAGATTTCGGCGACCTCCGGCTTGTCCAATTCGGTGTTTTATCAAAAAGTGGAGGACGACATTCTTCCGCAAATCCAGCAAATCAAAGGCGTTGCAGAGATCAGCCTGCTCGGCGGCGAACAACGGGAAATCCGTATTAATGTCAACCCCGACAAGTTGACCTATTACGGTTTGTCGCTGCTCCAGGTCACCCAGGCCATCGGCCAGGCCAACGTGGAAATACCGGCAGGTAAAATAAAAGACCCTGCCGAGCAGATCACCGTCAAATTAGCGGGCAAATTTTCCAATATCGACGACATCAAAAACCTGACGGTGTTCACTCCTCCGGGCAGCACGGCCATCCGGGTACAGGATGTTGCGGAAGTGATAGACGGCCTGCGCGACGCCGAATCCATTGCCCGGCACAATGGTCAGGCAGGCATCGGTATTACCATCAAAAAAAGTTCGGACGCCAACGCCGTGGAAGTCAGCAAGCTGGTGCGCGCCAAACTGACGCAGTTGGAACAATCGTACAGCACAGACAATGTACATTTTGTGGTGGCCGAGGACAGCAGCATCATAACGCTGAAATCCGTAGATGCCGTAGTACACGACCTTTTTGTCGCTATTTTGCTGGTGGCCTTCGTGATGCTGTTGTTTTTGCACAGTCTGCGCAATGCAATCATGGTGCTGGTGTCTATCCCGGTTTCGCTCATTTCAGCCTTCCTGATGATGTATTTCCTGGATTATTCGCTCAACCTGATGACCCTGTTGGGAATGTCGCTGGTGATTGGGATTCTTGTGGACGACTCCATCGTGGTGCTTGAAAACATTCAGCGACACCTCGAAATGGGCAAAAACCGCCTCCAGGCCACGCTCGACGGGATGAAAGAGATCGGATTCGCTGCCGTTGCCATCACCCTGGTGATCGTGGTGGTGTTTTTGCCGGTGACCTTCCTGAGCACGATGGTGGCCGACGTACTGCGTCAGTTTTCTTATACGGTCGCGTTTGCCACTTTGGTGTCTTTGTTGGCCAGTTTTACACTCACGCCCTGGCTATCGTCCCGTTTCGCCAGGTTGGAGCACCTGAACCCGAAGAATCCGTTCCAATGGTTTTTGTTGCAATTTGAAAAACAACTGACCCGGCTGAATGCCTGGTATGGCCGCGCGCTGGAATGGACGTTGTCGCACAAACTGGCGTTCGGTGGCTTGATCATCTCGTTATTTGTCGGTATCGGCTGGGTGATGAGCCTCGGTATTATGGGCGAAGAAATGTTTGCCGAAGGCGATCAGGGGAAATTCCGACTGCGCATGGAGGCTTCCAAAAGCACGCCCTTGCGTCAAAACAACCTCATTTCGCAGGAAATCGAGCAATATCTGTTGCAAAAACCCGAAGTGGAATCAGTTTTTGCAAACGTAGGCGGCCCGCGCACCGGTGTCGGAAGCACCGGTCTCGGCGCCGAAAACGAAACGGAACTCACCGTGCAGTTGCGCACGGATCGCACGGATGCAAACGCCGTCCCGACGGTGAAATACATGATCGGTTTGCAGAACGAACTGGCAAGCCGCTACCCCGGCGTTGAATTTTCCACTTCCAATATCGGCATTGTCAGTATGGCTACCGCACCCATCGAAATCATTCTGACCGGCCCGAACCAAACGGAATTGATGGCTGCCGGTCAGCAATTGAAACGTCAGATACAAAACGTACCGGGCGCCAACGATGTACAGGTGTCGGTGGAGGACAACGGCAACCCGGAACTGCGCGTGGCACTGGATCGCGAAAAAATGGCGCAGTTGGGCCTGAATACCCTGACCGTCGGCGGTACGCTGCGCAACGCTTTTGCCGGCAACGACGATGCGCGCTTCCGCGAAAACGGCACGGAATACGACATTCGGGTACAACTCGATGCTTTCGACCGCCGCAACCCCGAAGATGTGCGCCAACTGAGTTTTGTCAACAACCAGGGGCAAACGGTGCAATTGGGGCAGTTTGCCACGATCACCCGCAGCGCAGGCCCCTCCCAATTGGAACGCAAAGACCGCCAGAACGCAGTGACCGTGACATCCTTCACTATTGGCCGTGCGGCGGGCACGCTGGCACAGGAAATAGATCAGGTAGTAGCGGCCGATCCGCTGCCCGCTTCGGTAACGATGATCTGGGGCGGCGACATCAAGCGTCAAAAAGAGAGTTTCGGCGCTATGGGCCTAGCGATGCTCGCCGCGCTCATCCTGATCTACCTGATCCTCGTGACATTGTACGACAACTTCGTGTACCCGCTCGTGGTGTTGTTCTCCATACCGGTTTCCCTCATCGGCGCATTGCTTGCTCTCAACCTGTCCATGACGAACACGAGCATTTTTACCATGCTGGGTATGCTGATGCTGCTCGGTTTGGTGGCTAAAAACGCCATCCTGATCGTGGACTTCACCAATCAGTTGAAAGAAAGAGGCAAACACTTCCGCGAAGCGATCATCGAAGCCGGGCGCGAACGCCTGCGACCCATCATGATGACCACCATCGCCATGGTGGTGGGCATGATCCCGATTGCCGTTGCCAAAGGCGCCGACGCCGAGTGGAAAAACGGCCTGGCCTGGGTGCTGATCGGCGGGTTGATGTCGTCCATGATGCTCACCGTATTTGTGGTGCCGGTCATCTATTATGTAGTGGATCGTGTCAAGGAAAAATTATCGTCCGTGTTGGGCAACACTGCCGCAGAGCCGGCGCCGGAGGAGGTACACGTCCTGCAAAATGCGGGATAGGGACCGTCATAATGTACCGGCTGCTTTAGCTGCCGATTCGAATTAGAATAAAAAAGCGCACTATTTCGTCGTTTTGGGGTTGTGTCAAAAGTCCGGCATTGGGAATTCAAATAAAACAGACCAAATAATGTTTTACGGGTGAACCAAATTTGACAACTTTTAAAAAGTTGTCAAATTTTCACATTGCGTTTTACAACAATAATTTGGCAAGCAAAAAGTGATTGTTAACTCTTCTGGCTTTTAACACAACCCCGTACACTCCAAAATACGCAAATCCACGTAGCCGGCTTACGCCATACTGCCGATGCCCCGTCGCCGGGACAGCCCACACCTTTGCCCCGATTTTACGATTGAACTGAAAGCCAATGTTCACCGAAGCCGCCGAATGGATACCATCATAATCACATGTTTATGCGAGCGCCGGAATGCCACCTTTTTTTCAAAAAGCCGGTCAATGCAACATCCGGCAAGCAGGAACAGGTCGTATAAAGAGTCGCCCGCGCGATTTGAACAAACCCTGAACATGTTTTGAACTTGATGCTGGACAACAGACCGCCGGAACTTTGTGCCATCAAAAAAATTCACCGCCGGATTTGTAAAGTTCACCCCATAGTTTCGACCGTTCATCGCAAAACATTTGCCTGGTCGGGGCCAAGGGGGCCAAGTTTGCACCGTTAAAAAACCAATTCTAAGCAATCACTCCGTCATTTTTAGCAAAATGAAATACTCGAGCAAAATCTTCCTTTCTTCCCCTTTCAACCTTGTATTAATCGGCATCCTGGCACTTTTTGCCACCCCGGCCTTTGCCCAGACTGCCATCACCACCGCCCGCGGTATCGTCATCGATGCGGCAACCAATGAGCCGATGCACCTGGCTACCGTTCAGTTCGACGGCAAACTCAAAGGCGCCATCACCGACGTGGAAGGCAAGTTCAGCGTCGAAATCAATGAGCCTGTCAGCCGCCTGAAGGTGACCTACATGGGCTACCAAACCGTGTTCGTCGACCTGAAACCGGGCCAACCGAACTACGAACTGAGCGTGCGTCTCGAAGAGGCCAACAACACCCTGCAGGAAGTAGTGGTACGCAACGAAAAATACCGCAACAAGGGCAACCCGGCCGTCGAACTCATCGAAAAAGTGATCGAAAACAAAGACCGGAACCGCCGCGAAGGCCTGGACTTTTTCAACTTCGAGCAGTACGAAAAAATCGAGTTCGCACTCGATCGCGTGGATGAAAAACTTCGCAACAGCCTGTTGTTCCGCAACATCCAATTCGTGTTCGACAACGCCGATACCAGCGCCGCCGGCACGGTCAGCCTGCCGTTTTACCTGTACGAGCGTTTGTCCGACGTGTACTACCGCAAAGACCCGCGTGAAGAAAAAACGCTGGTGAAAGGTGAAAAGAACACCACGGTACCGGGCTTTTTCGACGAGCAGGGCATCACGAGTTATATTCAGAACATGTACCAGGAGGTGGATATTTACGACAACCGCATCAGCCTGGCCACCGCTGAATTCGTCAGCCCGCTGGCGCCTATTTCGCCAACCATCTACCGGTTTTATATCGAGGATACCATCAACCTGCAAGACACGAAGGCCGTGCGCCTTTATTTCGCCCCGCGCAACAAAGGCGACCTGGCATTCGAAGGCAATATGTGGATCGCACTCGACGGCTCCTACGCCGTGCGCAAAATCGAACTGGGCGTGCCCAAAGGCATCAACCTCAACTGGGTGAGCGACCTGTCGGTGCAACAGGAATTCGACTGGGTGGAATCCAACGACGGCGTCGTGGGCCCTACGCGCGGACTCATGCTGAGCAAAGATGTCGTGGTGATGAGTTTCGGCGTCAGCAAAGACAGCACCCAACGCGGACTAATCGGTCGCAAAACGACCTCCTACCGCGAATATTCGATTGGCCAACCGGTGTCGAACGCCGTGTTCAGGATAAACGGCAGCACGCATTATGCAGACAAAGCCGCCGAACAAAGCGAACAATTCTGGGCCTCCAACCGCCACGTCGCTCTCAGCGAACGCGAGCAGGGTATCCAGGAAACCATCGACACGCTCAACAATTACCGGCCGTTCAAACGCTTTATGAGCGTTACCCGTATCCTCTTCGAGGGTTATCACTCGATCAACGACGGCGGCTTCGAAATCGGCCCGGTCAATACTTTCTACAGTTTCAACGACGTGGAAGGGTTCCGCGGCCGTCTTGGCGGACGCACCAACCTGAAGTTTGCCCGCGACGTGCAATTCGAAGGTTATGCGGCTTACGGCACCAAAGACCAGCGCTGGAAAGGCATGTTGAGCGCCACTTACGCTTTCAACAACAAACAAGTACGGCGCTTCCCGGTCGATCAGGTGAAAATCTGGTACCAGGACGACGTAAAAATACCGGGACAGGAACTTCAGTTCGTACAGGAAGATAACTTCCTGCTCTCGTTCAAACGCGGCGTCAACGACAAAATGACCTACAACCGGGTGCTGGGCGTTGAATACTATAAAGAAACGGCCAGCCATTTCACGTATTCGTTGTCGGCCAAAACCGAACGCCAACTGCCTGCCGGTGCGCTGACGTTTCAGTACGGCAATCCCGAGCAGCCGCAATACGATCCGGAGATCAAGACCACCGATTTCGGTGTGTACCTGCGGTATGCCCCCAACGAGCGGTTCTACCAGGGCGCCACGTATCGTACGCCTATTTTGAACAAATATCCAAAGTTCAGCCTTTGGTACAACTACGGCGCGAAAGGTGTGCTCGGCGGTGAATACAACTACCACTCCGTGCAGGCCAAAATCGACAAAGTGTTCTACATTTCGCCCATGGGATGGTCGCATGTGGTGGTCGAAGGCGGCCGGACTTTCGGCACGCTGCCGTTCCCGCTGCTGAAAATACACCGCGCCAACCAGACTTACTCGTACCAGTTGGAATCGTACAACCTCATGAACTTCATGGAGTTCGTGAGCGACAAATACGCTTCGGTCAACATGACGCACTCGTTCGGCGGGTTCTTTTTCAACCGCATACCGTTGCTGCGCCAACTCAAATGGCGCGAAATGGTATCGTTCAAAGCGCTCTGGGGCGGCCTCGACGAGAAAAACCGGCCGACTGCCGAAAACGGCTTGCTGCATTTCCCGACCGACGCCAACGGCACACCGCTGACCTATACGCTGGAAAAAGAGCCTTACATGGAAGCCAGCGTGGGCGTCGGTAATATTTTCAAAGTGCTGCGCATCGACTACGTGCGTCGCCTCAATTACCTCGACCTGCCCAATGCACCGAAGTGGGGTATCCGCGCAAGGTTCAAACTGGAGTTTTAAAAAATACGGATTTTGCTCATACCGGGCCTGCCTGTTGTACAACGGGAGGCCCTTTTTTATTGCTGGCTCGTAAGTACTTGAAAATTGGTCATTGGGCATTGTACATTGAACATTTTAGTTTTAATAAATTTAAAATTAGTAATTTAAAAATATAAAATTTAATAATGTCCAATGTCCAATGTCCAATGTCCAATGTCCAATGTCCAATGTCCAATGTCCAAGTACTTATGAGCTGACCAAAATCACCGCCCGGCATAACATAGCCCTTCGTGTGCATCCATTACTTTTCGCAATTTTGCGGCTATCATGAAGGATTCACTCGTCCAACTGCGCACCGCCATCGAGCGCATGTACCACAACCTGCAAACGATTCAGCAGAAATCGGAAAAAATCATCGCCCGCGTACACCCGCAGCAAAAACGGAGCGCCGCCAATCTCTTGCATTACCTGACGTTGCGCAACGAAGACCTGCGGGAATTGCAGGACGAGCTCCACAACGCAGGACTGTCATCCTTAGCCAGTTCCGAAAGCCACGCGTTGCGGCAGGTGCAGGCGGTGTTGCAGCGGCTGGGCACGAACATACCGAAAAAGGAAATTTCCACCGTCGATTATACCACAGCATTACAGCTGTCGCAGCGGCGCTCCGCTACTTTGTTCGGTGCGAAACCCCATCCGAACATCCCGCACCTGATGGTGACTTTCGACAGCAAACTCGCCGACGACTACGGCGGCGTCAAATCTCTGATCAAGGCAGGAATGAACGTGGCGCGTATCAACTGCGCCCACGATGATCCCGGTGCATGGAACAAGATGATCGCCAATGTACACAAAGCGGCACGCGCTACCGGCCGGCCCTGCAAAATATACGTCGACCTGGCCGGGCCAAAGATCCGGACGGTGCTGCTCGGCAAAGGCAGAAAAAAAGGCCGGATGAAATTGCTCGAACAAGAGCGGTTTTTCTTAGCAGAAGCCGGCGCGGAATACAACAAACAGGAAAAAATAGTAGGCTGTACCCTGCCCGGCGTCGTAAAAGACCTCCAAGCCGGCGACCGGGTGCTGTTCGACGACGGTTTGTTTGAGGCTGTAGTGGAAACCCCCGGCGATCTGATGGCGATCCTCCGTCTGACCCGGGCCTCGGCGGCCAAACCGCAACTCAAACCCGAAAAAGGCATCAATTTCCCCGATACCGAACTTACGGTGCGTTGCCTGACGGAATACGACAAATCGGTGTTGCCTTTCGCACAGGCACACGCCGACCTGGTAGGTTTTTCTTTTGTGCGCTCGGCAGCCGATGTGGCCGAATTGCAGGAATTGTTGCAGCGCAGCGACGGTAAAAAATTACCCATCATACTAAAAATTGAGACTTACGAGGCGGTGCAAAACCTGCCGAACCTGTTGCTGCAGGGCATGGCCGAGCCGGTGTTCGGCGTTATGATCGCCCGCGGCGACCTGGCCGTCGAGATCGGTTTCGAACGCCTGAGCGAAATCCAGGAAGAAATCCTGTGGTTGTGCGAAGCCGCGCACGTGCCGGTTATCTGGGCAACCCAGGTGCTGGAAACCCTCAACAAAAGCGGCATCGCCACCCGCTCGGAAGTGACCGATGCCGCTCACGCTGCCCATGCCGAATGCGTGATGCTCAACAAAGGCAACTACATGCTGACCGTGCTGGCAACCTTGCAGGACATCCTGCACCGCAGCGGCGGGCACCACGCCAAAAAACGATATGTGTTCCGGCCGCTGAAGATCGCCGAACGGTTTTTGGGCGGGTTGTAAAAAAGTAGAATTAATTAATTGCCAAAAAACAACCTTTGCGCTTAAACGAAGGCTACATGAAAATCGCAGTCAACACAAGGTTTCTGCTCAAAAACAAACTGACCGGGCTCGGGCATTTCACCTACGAAGTGTTGAAACCGATGGTGCGAAATAACCCTGACTGCGAGTTTGTATTCCTGTTTGACAGAAAGTTCTCCGACGAATTTGTGTTTGCTCCGAACATTACACCGGTGGTAGTGCACCCGCAGGCGCGGCACCCGCTGTTGTTTTACTGGTGGTTCGAACACAGCGTCCCCCGGGCTTTGAAAGGCCATAAGATCGATGCCTTTTTCTCGCCGGACAATTTTATGTCCCTGCGCCTCGATATGCCGACCTTGCTGATCATTCACGACCTGGCTTTCGAACACTATCCGAAAGACGTGTATTGGTACAATCAGTTGTATTACAAACACTTCATGCCGAAATTCGCGCAAAAGGCAGCGCGCATCGCCGCTGTCTCGGAAGCCACCAAACGGGACATCGTGGAGCACTACAGTGTCGATCCGGACAAAATTGATACGGCGTATCCGGGCCTGAACAGAGACATTGGAACAGCGGGCGATGCGGAAAAGCACCGGCAAATAAGGCAAGCCTACGCAGCAGGCTGTCCCTATTTCGTAAATATCGGCACGATTCAGCCGCGAAAGAACCTGGTCAATTTGTTCAGGGCATTCGAGGCTTTTAAGGACAAGACAGGGTCCGACACAAAGTTGCTCCTGATCGGCGGCAAAGGCTGGAAAAACGCAGAGATCTACAATACCCGGGAAGCGAGTCCATACAAATCCGATATGCTGTTCCTCGGCTATTTAGACAACCGGCAGATTTCCGAAATTCTCAGCGCGGCGCTCGGCCTGACTTGCGTTTCCTACTTCGAAGGTTTCGGCATGCCGGTGATCGAGGCGCAGGCCTGCGGGTGCCCGGTGATCGCTTCCGACATCAGTTCCCTGCCCGAAGCCGGCGGAGATGCCGCGTATTATGTCGATCCTTTTTCCGTATCTTCTATCGCTCACGCGATGGAAGTCTTTTTACAGAACGACGCGCTTCGGAATGAGTTGATTAACAAGGGCTTTGTAAACTATAAAAAATTTACCTGGGACAAAACGGCCCGGGCGATATGGGATTCCATTCAAAAAATAATATAGTCGTTTGAAGGTGGTTTGAAATTGTTGTAAGCCTCAACTATCTGTATTGCGCGACACACAGGAGAGTTGATCAGAATCATCCTGTCTGAAAGTAAAAATCATACAAGTGATTAACCAGACTACGGACTTTTGTAAACGACGCAATGAAACGTCTGATGTCGGTTTATTTTGTTCAGGTACTCAATGATGATACAAAAACACTTGTCTATCGGCGTCGACATCGGCGGCACACATATCACCTGCGCAGCAGTCGACATTTCAAAAGGCAAACTGTTGGAAGCGACCCTTTCACGGGTAGCGTGCAGCCACGAAGACACTGCGGAGATCATCCTGCACAGTTGGGCCTCGGCGCTGAACAACACCATTTCTAAAGTGGACGCGTCGCAGCTGGCCGGCATTGGCTTCGCTATCCCCGGGCCGTTCGACTACCGGAACGGCATTTCGAGGATGCAACACAAGTTCCCTAATTTGTATGGGATACATATTCCTTCCGCTTTGAATCCGTTGCTGACGACCGGGGAAGACCTGCCCATGCGTTTTCTGAACGACGCCAGTTCTTTTGCGGTCGGGGAGGCCTGGCTGGGCAAAGGCCGGGGTTTCCGGAAAGTTGTGGTGATCACATTGGGCACGGGTTTCGGTTCGGCCTTTATCGACGACGGCGTGCCGGTGGTGGATCGGACAGATGTGCCCAAAGAGGGCTGCCTGTGGCATTTGCCGTTCAAAGACGGCATCGCCGACGATTATTTTTCCACGAGGTGGTTTTTGAAAGAATATGAAAAACAGGCGGGCAAAAAAATGGAAGGCGTAAAAACGTTGATGGAAAAAGCCGGCGCGGGCGACGGCATCGCCAATAGTCTTTTCGCGCAATTCGCTCGCCATCTGGCGGAATGCCTGGCGCCCTGGCTAAAAACATTTGGAGCGGAAGCGCTGGTCGTCGGCGGCAATATCGCGCATGCCTTGCCACTTTTTGAGGTCGTTTTTCAGGAAGATTTACGCAAGGCAGGTGTTGCTGTCAAAATAACGGCCTCCCGGCTGTATGAAAATGCCGCACTCATGGGCAGTGCCCGGCTGCTGGACGACACATTTTGGGAAAGGGTGTCGGTGCAGTTGCCGAATATTTAGAGTAGCGCTAAATATGGCGTTTCAGATCGGGTTCACCCCGCGCGCGGCGGGGAATATCAAGCGAGGTAAGATCCAATATGTTCCCTGGTTATTGGGGCTGGAATATTTTGTCAATATACTGCACTGCCTGAAAAATGCGCTTTTGTAATTGTGCGAAGGTGATTTTACGCCAGATTCGAGGCTTGTCAAGGTTGTGATTGATGTCATCGAAGTATGAAACCGCCTTGAGCGCAATCATGGCGTTGGAAGCCGGATATTTCGTTTCGTAGTGTTGCAGCATGACGGACAAAGGCATCTTTTCCAATAAAAAATAGATGTCCCAAAAATCCTTGAGCCGTTGTCCGCTGTGCACGATGGCATTAAGTTTCATGGCGGCGATATCTTCGAGAGAAGCCATGCGAAAGCCTTCCGTTTCTATCAGGGGGGTGACAAGTGCAAATTGGTGTGCAACAAAATCCACTTTTGTTTCTTCGATGAAGCCCAGCAGCGTGTTTTTAAAAACGGTTGTTGCCCGGAAATTATACCCCGCTGAGAGGTGCTCCAGCAGGTCTTGGGTGTCAAAGGGTTTATCGGTGAAAAGGTCGAGGTCAATCGAAAGGCGATGCCCGAGTTGCATGGCAAGAGCGGTGCCGCCGACGAGGAAAAAATCCCGCAGGCGTTTGTCGCTTTGCAGTTCCCTGAGGAGGAGCAAGGCATTGGGCGCTATATGTTTTTCACCGAGAAACAGCATGAAGCGATGAATGGACGAACAATTTGGCGAACTGCTTGTCCCGTTGCGATAGTTGTTTCGATTTTTCTACTACTTCCAGCACTTTTCCCTTGCCGAAGTATTGTTGCATCATGCGCCACTGTTCGATGGTGCCGCGTTCGATAATTCTTTCAATAACGATAAAATAGGATTTATCGCAATCAAAATTTTTCAAATCGTATTCCCAAAACAGGTTGGCGGGCAGGTTCAGTTTTTTTTCAACTCTTGCCTGATACGCTGCACCTGATGGCTCGGCTACTTTTGATGATTCTTCCATACGCTTAATTTTATTCAGCAAAAGTAATGGATTCAGGTGTGCTTTTCTTCAAGTCATTTGGGTGCGTCTTTATCAATTCCCGCACATCGTCGAGCGTGCCGTAGTTGAGCACGGTCTCTGCCAACAGCTCGTCGGGGAAATAATAAGCGGTCTGCTCTCGTCGAAGGCTTTTTGGATGGCTGCTCCCATTTTGTTTTTATGCCGCCTGCAAGCGCCATGACAACCTGCTGCTTCCCTTTTATCGTTATATGTCTTGAAAATCCGCCGGCCAGGATTTGTAATCAAAATCAACTTGCAGTTTCTCTTGAATATAAACAAGGAATTCCCGGTCGGAAGCAGAGGCAGGAGTTGGACCTACAACAAACAAACGAATAGACTTGGCATCCTTGTACCATTGGGCATAGTAGAGCAGCTGCCCCAAAGCCTCCCTGATACAGTATCGCGGACGTGAATATGGCTTCACTTCATACATTTCCAACCCGCCGTTGGCTGTCCTCCTCAATGTTACGTCCACATAGTCTTCCTCGGCTATGACTTCGACGCCTGTTTGCTTTTGTAAATATTCAAGCAAGTTTTTTTGTATCGTGCGGTGATGATAGTTGATGACCGATGGACCCGTTGCCCGGCGCGTACCGCTCAACGTATCGAGTTGTTGTATGCCCTTGCGACGCCTGCGGAGCGATTGTTGCTCCATTTCAGTTGCCAACCGGCTGTCGTCGGCACCGTAAAGACTGCCGAATATGCTTTGCCGGGCTTCTTGTTTCTTTACGAGGTTTACAGTCTTTCCATAGCCCCCTTGCGCAAGTTCAAGTGCTAGTTCGGTATTCAGATATTCGACATTCAAGCAATGCCCGAGGCTATCGTCGTATTGATAAACGGTACCGTCGCGTTCGGCAACTACAGCATAAGCAATAATCCTGAGATAAGGTGTCTCTCCTTTCGGATTGCCAGAGGATTTTACGGCCACCAGGTCACCTACCCGAATATTTAGAAAAGCAAACAGATTTTGGGTTGCATTGCCTAAGTCGTAGCAACCATTCTCTTCCAAATACTTTTGCAAATCTTCATTATCGGCGCTTAAGTAAAAGTCATGTAGAGACAGCCCCTTTGGGCCAAAATCAGTGGCCACCACCGAAGCATCGAACATTTCCTGAGAGCGATCTTCGCTGGCATGAATGCCATATTTTGAACCAATGACATAATACTGCCGGTTTCGAGCCGGGAACAAGGGGCTATTGCGAAAAAACAAATCGGCGGAAAATGAGTAGATTCCCTGACCTGCCGGTTTGAGGGCGGATAATGCTCGGTGCAAGGTCGGCACGCTTTTACTCTTCAATCCTATTTCAGCACCGATAGCAAGAATATAACCCGGTGCAAATATAGCGACTAACGACCCGACCGGCGCGTACATGAATGCAATCTTCCAACGCAGCATTGGTGGAAGGCTGACGCGCTCAATGCCTTCCAATTCTCCTGCCTCGGCAAACCGGATAATATCCAAAATCAGATTGCGAATATTTTGAAATGCCTGCTCAGAAGTATCTCCCTGACGCTTTCGCCAAGTATAGCGTTCATCGTTATAAAACCCTCTCGCTTGCAGACCTGCGTGCCCTTGCTGTCGTTCAAAAATTTCAAAAATGGTAGAGTAACGCCCTGAAATGATGCCAATCTGCTTGGTGCGCCGTTCGAGCCAGGCACAAAAAGTGTCAGGGTTGCCTTGGCTATTGTACTCGTTCAGGCTCATCCTCGCTACTTTTTCGGGAGGCCAACGTTGGAGAAATTCCTTGTGCAGTTGTTGTCCGATATTGTCGTGTGCAGGCATTTTGATTCGTTTTATTTGATTGTGTCACTCTTCCTCCCCCCGCGCTCCATGTGGTACTTGATGTCGTAGTTGTACGCTTACGAAAACCTCCAAGGTTTCGTAAACATCTCATTGTCAGTGTTTCATGATGAAAAAGCATCCTCTAAAAACTCCCACTCCGCCAATTCCTCTTTGGAAAATTTGTATTGCGCCTGACAGTTTATCTTCAACTTGCCCTGCCTGTTTTGCACGATGATACCGCCGACAAGTATCAGGCCAGATTCGTTCCACGACTTTATCCATGCCTGCAAGGCTTCTGCCCGTTCGGTCGCATCTTCAGCTGTTTGCCCGGCTTTGGTGTCGAAAATACCAATGCGACCATCCCGAAAGCGCACGATGAAATCAGGATAAAATGTATGAACGGAGTTCTTCTTCTCATACCGGATGCCGAAATACTCTTTTTTGCCAACGCCGTTTTATACCACCAAGCCACCTTGTCATCGCGCTCTTCCAGATACTTTTCAAAGAGTTTTTCAATGTTGGAGCGGCTGCTTTGCAAATAACAAGGCTGCAAAAAATGCAAGGCCATATCCTCTTTTACCACGCTATGCTCGTTATAACTCTGACTTTGTGGAACGCTCCAGTCGTATTCGATTTCTTCCTTTTTGGCCTTTATTTCCAATTCGCGTACGGGTTTGTACTGCTCGATAGCATCCGAAATGGCGACTGACAGTTTTTCCCAATTTGACCGGCGCAGGACGATATTTTGCACATACACCACACCTGAACCGTACATGTGAATACCGAGGTAGTGCTCAAACCAATCATACACCGCTTTCCTGACTGTTTTGATGGAGTCGCGCACGGCATACCCACTCAATAAAGGAATCAAGTGCCGAATAAACTCTGTTTGCGTGTCGTTGTCGGCCTGCCGCGTACGGTGTTTGTCGGTATAAATTGCGGTTGGCTCATTTACGCCAAGCGTATCAAAAACGTTCGTTGCTATCACGCCAACCTTGCTGATGTCGGTCGAATTGCGGTGCAAATCAATGTCCACACCTTTGACTTTCATTTTAGACTGATTTTCTATAATGTTCTGGATACCGTCCGGCTCAATGTCGAAGCGCCAGCCGAATATGCGGTTGAACACCGGGTAAAAGCTCGATGTGATGACGCCCAAATCAGTCCGTTTGCGATAGTACGATCGCAGGGTCACATTTTGCAATCCTTCCCGTTTGTAAGCAAACCAAGTCTGTATGATGTTCGGGTTGTACTCTTCTTTTTTGACTATGATGTTGGCGATATTCGTGTACACGTAACCTTTGTTCATTGCCTCGGCTTCGTAGTGACGTTGTTCAGGCATACGCAGGATGCGCCCGACGGTCTGGATTTCAAAAACTACGCTTTGCGTTTCGCGGAACTTGACCAAAATCGCCGCGCGCGGGCAATCCCAGCCCGTGTCAATCGCCTGTTTGAAAATCAAAAACTCTACGGGCGAACTACTTTTTTCGATACCCTCCACTACGTCCGATTTGTCTTCGCTCAACCAAACGGCAAGTTTTTTATTCTCGACTGTCACGCCTTTGGCCATCATCCACTTCTCCACACTTTCGCGCTTGGCCAGACCGGCCTCGCTATTGGGTAGTTGTATCAGCACCAATGGATGAATATGCCCTGAGCCGGTGTATCGGTACAACTGCTGCAATTCCAGGCGTTTATCATAAGCTGCCTGCAATACGATGCTTTCGCTGGTGGTTTCGTCGGCTTTGTCGTCAAATTTTTCTACACCCTCGTTGATGACGATTTCCTTTTTTATCATGCCCTCTTCGATGACCCGCTTCGAATCCACTTTCACCAAAGCGCCGCGCCCTTCTTCCACGTCCTCCGCGGTCAGTTTTATTTTCGGCGTGGCTGATACTTCAATCGTGATATCGGGCCAGATAATTTCCCGCAGTTCGAGGGTGCGCTCGGCATCCATACCAAGGTGACTTTCGTCAATAATCAACACGATTTTACTGTTGCGGCGCGTGTTTTCAAGGACTTCATGGAAATTGAAAAAATCGCCCGCCGACTTCATCAGTTTGCCTTTCCATGTTTTGGTTTTGTTGTCTTTGGCCCGCAGTTTTTCCCAGTTGACCACCGTCACGGCGTGATCCTCCAGGCGGTCTTTGCCGCTGGTGTATTCATTTTCGTACAAACTGACCGCCGGATACCCGTCGAAATACCGCTCCAATGCCTTTTTGCTCTGCACATGAAGCTCGCCCTTGCCGACGCTCACCCACAAAAATGTGATGGGTTCCGCAGCATACACCGTGCTGCACAATTCTTCGATGTATTTGGCCATCATGAGCGTTTTGCCGCTGCCGGTGGGACTTTGGAACACGATGGTTTTGCCGGGCACATCGTCCCGCTCCATCAGGGTTTTGGTTTTGTCCATCAATTTGCCGACGGTCTCGATACAGTAGTCTTTTAATATTATCATCGGTACTTTTTATGGGTGATGGCCACTAACTTTCCGAAAGTTGGAAACTTTCGGAAAGTTTGGCTCCGACTATGTTTCAATCACGATGCCAAATCCGCCTGCACCGCGCTCAGGCGCTGCACTTCCCGTTTGTAGAGGTCTATTATTTTGGCCGGCACGTTTTCCAGCGTAACGTCGCGGAAATCGGCATAGTCCACGACATTCACTTCACGGTCGAGCGAGAAGACGTAGAGTTTGCAGTCGCTTACGCCCGCGAGTGCATGCAGCGCGTCGCGCAGGGCTTCCTTATGGCGCGGGTGCTCGTCGTGCAGGATGGCCAGCACGCGGTCGTGGTCGCGGAAAATCTCATATTGCTCTGCGGCAGCCAGTGGAGTGAACACATTTTCGCGGAAACAGAGCATCTCGGTGCAGCGGCGGCGCAGGTTGTAGTAAATCTGGTCGCTGCTGCCTTCGGCGGGTACGAAGTCGGTGTGGAAGTAGCGGAGTTTACCGCCTGTGCCTGCCACCTTTTCGCCCTTGAGATTGCTGTAGCCCTCGATGACCTTTTGCAGGCGAGGGTAGGTGACGGCGCGGCAGATGCCCAACGCTTCGATTTCTTCGGGCGTTTTACCGTCGGCCTCCAGTTGGCGGCGTGTCTTGTCGGTCACTTCGTTGTTGGTCACCAGGATAAACTGTCGCCTACCGCCGTCCTCTTTGTTTAATTCAAGCACCGCATGACCCGTGGTGCCGGAACCGGCGAAAAAGTCAAGGATAATACCGTTGGGATTGGTGACCGCATTTATGGAGATATTTATAATCTTTTGTATCAGCTTAACTGGTTTTGGAGAGTCAAACGTGAACTGGTTTTCATTCAAAACCGATTTCAATTCCTGTTTCGCAGTTTGGTTGTGTCCAACTTCGTCGTAAGGCCAAATTGTAAGAGGTGTTGTTCCTTCTTTCACTTCGGATAAAAATTTCTTTATTGACGGAACATTATTTCCATTTTCTCCAAACCAAATTCTATCGTCCTCAATCATCTCCTTAAACCTTTTTTCCGAAGTGACCCAGCAACGGCTTGCTGGTGGGTTCACTACTCTTCCGGAAGGCAAGGTTATTGGATAATCGTAAGCTGCCGAATATGACTTAACTGAAAAATCGCTTGGCTTCCAAGGCCCACGCTTGTCATTATCCGGGTTTTTATATCTGCTAATTTGTTCTTCTGTCCTTTGCAAAGGGTTGATTTTCCAATCATTCTTTTTGTAGCAAAGGATAAAGTCGTGGTTATCCGAAAAATAGCGTGCATCATTTTGAGGGGAATACTTTTTCTGCCAAATCACATTTGCCACAAAATTCCCCTCCCCGAAAACCCTATCGCACAGTAACTTCAACTGTGCCACTTCATGGTCATCGATGGAGATAAAGATGACGCCTGAGTCTTGAGGAGGTTTTTGGCGAGTTCGAGTCGGCGATGCATGAAGGATAGCCATTTGGTATGGCGGTCGCCGTCTTCCTTGTCCACGAAGTTGTCGTTGTAGCGGAAGTCGCGGTTGCCTGTATTGTAGGGTGGGTCTATGTAGATGAGGTCGATTTTGCCGCGGTGTGTGTAATTGAGCACAGAGAGGGCATGGTAGTTGTCGCCTTCGATGAGCAGGTGGGTGGGTTGAGGCCGGTCAGGCGTATCGAAAAGGTCGGCGGCGGGCGGGGTGTAGTGGATGCGGCGATCTTCTACTTCGTCGAGGATGGGCATTTCGGATTCGCAGCGGCGCACCACGTCTTCACGGTGGCGGGAGTCGTCCCAGTAGAGGCCGTATTTGCGTTTTTTGAGTGTTTCGGCTTGTTGTTTTTCAAAAATGCGGCGCTGCTCTTCGGGGGGGAGGTCGAGAAACTGTTCGAAGGAGAGGTGTTCGTTCATGTAGATTGAATTCGGTAGTTATTTCTCCCGGCAAGTATAACGTAATTTTCAAATAACCCAATCCCGGTACCCTCCACTTTCCCCAAAAATGAAACCTCGCCGACAAAAGAACCCTTGTTACACGAACATCCGGAAAGGGTGTCGGTGCAGTTGCCGAATATCTGAACAGCACAGTGCGAATGCGACGCGAAAAATTTCATTCTGATATTTGCCACAATCAAAAAACATCTCTTCCTTCGCGAAAACTGACAACAAGAGTTTCGCAACCATGAATAAGCTCTTATCCCTCCTCCTTTTTTTGACCGTCGCTACGCTGCACGCTCAAAACACCCCCATCCATCTGATCCCGCAACCCGTTGAATTGCAACAACTCAGCGGGGTTTATACCCTGACAAAAGCCACGACCATCGGCTACGCGCAGCCCGAAGGCCGCGCGGTGGCCGAAATGCTCGCACAAAAACTCTATAACCCGACCGGTTTGACCCTGAAAGTACAGGAAGGCGCCAAATCGGCGATCCAACTGAACCTGAACGGAACGCCGAACAGCCAACTCGGTAAAGAAGGTTACACCCTCGAAGCCACGCCGAAAGGCATCGTGATCGCAGCCAATCAACCTGCCGGTTTGTTCTACGGCATGCAAACCCTGTTGCAACTCCTGCCCAAAGAGATTGAAAGTAAGACGGTTATAAAAGCAACCTGGACCGTGCCGGCGGTCAGGATCACGGACTATCCGCGTTTCGGCTGGCGCGGCATCATGCTCGACGTGAGCCGCAATTTTTTCACGAAAGAAGAGGTTAAAACCTATATCGACGAAATCGCCCGCCTCAAATACAACACCTTCCACTGGCACCTGACCGACGACAACGGCTGGCGCATCGAGATCAAATCGCTGCCCAAACTGACTTCCGTGGGCGCCTGGCGGGTGCCGCGGGCGGGGCACTTCGGCGACCGCGCCGACCCCAAACCCGGCGAGGCAGCCACCGACGGCGGCTTTTATACCCACGACGATATCCGCGAGGTGGTTCGGTATGCGCAGGAACGCAACGTGACCATCGTGCCCGAAATTGACGTGCCCGGCCATAGCATGGCAGCCATTGCGGCCTATCCCGAACTGAGCTGCACCAAAAATCCCGATACCAAAGTGAACCCCGGGACAGCCTTTGCCGACTGGTACGGCAACGGCACGTTCAAAATGCACATTGAAAATACGCTCAACCCTTCGGATGAAAAGGTGTACGAATTCCTGGACAAGGTATTCACCGAAGTAGCGGAGTTGTTCCCCAACCCCTATATCCACGTGGGCGGCGACGAGTGTTACAAAGGTTATTGGAAAGAAGATCCGGGCTGTCAGGCATTGATGAAAAAACTGAATATCCGGCACGTAGAAGATTTACAGGGCTACTTCATGAATCGTGTCGAGACGATGCTGAAAGCCAAAGGCAAAAAACTGCTCGGCTGGGATGAAATCCTCGAAGGCGGCATCTCGCCCGATGCGACGGTGATGAGCTGGCGCGGCATCAAAGGCGGCATCGAAGCGGCACACATGGGCCACTATGTCGTGATGACGCCAACCACTTATGCTTACATCGACTACACCCAGGGCGACCCGACGATCGATCCGCCGATTTATGCCGGTCTGCGCTGCAAAAAATCGTATAGTTTCGAGCCCGTGCCCGATGGCGTGGATCCCAAATACATCCTCGGCGGACAGGCCAATCTCTGGTCGGAACAAATTCCGACGCTGCGGTATGCCGAATATATGACTTATCCGCGTGCCTGGGCTTTGTCGGAAGTGTACTGGTCGCCGAAGGAAAGGAAGAATTGGGAGGATTTTGTAAAACGCACGGAAACGCACTTCGAACGCGCCGACGCAGCGGGCATCAATTACAGCCGCGCCATATACGACGCGATCATAAGAACCTCCCTGAAAGACGGAAAACTGTGGCTGGAACTGGAAGGTGAAGCACCCGGGCTGGATATTTTCTTCACCATCGACGATACCATGCCCGACAGCCATTCCACCAAGTATTCAAAACCCGTCGAACTGCCCGAAGGCCCGATTACGCTGCGCGTGATTACGTACCGCAGCGGGAAACCGATCGGTCATCTGATTACGCTAAAGCGTGCGCAACTGGAGCAGCGGGCGGGAAGGTAGGCAGTGGGCAGTAGCAGTGGCAGTAGGCAGTAGCAGTAGCAGTAGCAGTGGGCAGTGGCAGTGGGCAGTGGGCAGTAGGCAGCGTACCCTTGTTTGAGTTGACAGCCCCTGAGAAGAGGGTTCGTTCAAAACCCGGATCAATAATTTCTAAGTGTTTGATTTTAAATATTATATACCTCAGATTGTGCAAAACTCTGAACGCCCTATGAAAAGAGAATAAACCATTATCTCTGCCACTGCCTACTGCTACTGCTACTGCCTACTGCTACTGCCTACTGCCACTGCTACTGCTACTGCCACTGCCTACTGCACCGCTACTGCCTACTGCCACTGCCACTGCCTACTGCTACTGCCTACTGCCACTGCCTACTGCTACTGCCTACTGCTACTGACCCTTTCCCCCACCTCCGCCAACGGCGGCAATTCGCTCACCGGTTTATCCAGATAAAAAAACGCAGTAGCCGAATAATCGTCTATCCTGTAAAAATTGACCCAGCCATCGGGGCAGGCGGGATCGTCGATAGTTATTTTCTCGTCCAACAACCTGGTAAAGCCTTTGTCGTTGCTGACTGAAATTGGTTTCAGGCGAACGCCCTTTTTCAAGAGATCGCGCACAACCGGTTTGTCGCCGCCGCCTATTTGCTGAATGGCCGCCCTGAAATCCTGTTGAAAATAAACCTGATCGGGGATGTGGTAGCGATAGAAGGCGTATCGTTTCGTTTTTTCATCGGCAACCGGACAACCCTGGAATTGATGCGCATAAGGCCCCAGTCCCCAGCCCGTGCCGATGTAATCTTCCGTCCCCGTCCCGTTGATCGTCGGGTAGGTACTGTCGCCGTCCATGTACATTTTTACTTCGCCTTCGCCCCACCAGGTCGTGGCGTAGGCGGTATCTGCATTTACGCCGACATGTACGCCCAGAAACCGGCCTCTGCCGCGCACTTTGGGCAACAATTCGAAGTCGGCGCCCAAAGCCGAAGTCTGCTGCCGGCGCCAGCAGGCATGGAAATAGAGCGTATTGTCTTCGACTTTCGGCAGTTCGACAAAGTCGATATCGAAAAAAAGCAACTTCAAATCCGCATTCCCTTCATTGATGAGTATGACTTTAGCGCCCTTTTTATAGGGCATCGGCACGAAACAATTGAATGACCTGCCTTCGGGACTCGAAAACAAAGCGGACTCGAAACGCGTCGTTGTGCCCAGGCCAATGCCGAAAAAATCCCCGAGCGGCACATCGACGGCGGGTTTTTCGGCGCCGTCCCAAAACATCTGGAGGCGCAGGGAGCGCAACATCGAAAAAGAACGATCTTGCACGGTGAACCACATCCGCTGGATGATGCCTGCACCGGTCACATCCAGCAACACTTTTTGCTCGCCGGCTTTCAACGCTTCGTAGGCATTGCCTTTCGCGCCCTGGTTGGTTTTTCCGCCCTGCCCTTTCACGCCGTTGATGTTTTCAAAACTGCTGACCCTCGATTGGGCGCCGGGAGGAGGCATACGGTAGAGTTGCTGGGCGGACAATATGAATGAAAAAAAGAACAGCAGGGCTATCAGACAATATCTTTGCATAAAAAGGGAGACTATGAATAAAATTAACAAGGAATGGCACGAACAAAACGCCATGCCCAAAAACGCGACCTTCGAGCAACGGTTGGCGTGGCACCTGGAGCACAGGAAGCACTGCGACTGCCGCCGCGAATTTCCAAAAAAATTGGTGGAAGAAATGAAAAAGCGAGGAATTCCGGTTCCTGAATAATTATTACGGTCTGCCCAATGAAGGCGCCTCGTAAGTCATTGGACATTGGACATTGGACATTGGACATTTTATATTTAATAAATTTATAATTAGTAATTTAAAAATATAAAATTTAATAATGTCCAATTTTCAATGTCCAATGACCAATTTTCAAGTACTTAGCAGACACCCTCGTGTCTTTCGGCCACCCGCAACACCTTCGCCCCCCGTATTTTTCCTGCCTTCAATTCCAGTAAAGCAGTATTCGCCTCCTCCAACGGATATTCCTCGTACTCGGGTTTGATGGGAATTTCAGCGGCCAGTTGAAGAAACTCCTGCACATCGCGGCGCTCTACGTTGGCGACGCTTTTAATTTCTTTCTCCAACCAAAGATGGGCAGGGTAGTCGAGGTGCAACAGGTAATTTTTGTCAAAATCCTCCTTGCGGATGGCGTTCACCACCAGCCTGCCGCCGCTGCGCAGGCAGCGCAGGGCTTCCACAATGGGTTTCCAGACGGGTGTGGTGTCGATAATGGCGTCTAATTTTTCAGGCGGTGTTTCGGTAGTGTCGCCTGCCCACACAGCGCCCAGTTCGAGGGCAAATTGTCGCTCCTTTTCGTTGCGGGCAAACACATAGACTTTGGAAGCGGGAAACTTGTGCCGCGCCATTTTCAGCACCAGATGCGCCGAAGCGCCGAAACCGGTCAGCCCCAGGTTTTCGCCGTTTTGCAGGTTGCTCAGTCGCAGCGAGCGGTAGCCGATCGCGCCTGCGCACAGCAGCGGCGCTGCTTCCGCATCTTTAAAAACGGCGGGTATGCGATAGGCAAAATCTTCCGGCACGGTCATGTATTCCGCGTAACCGCCGTTGGCGTCGCGGCCGGTCGCCCGGAAAGATTCGCAAAGGTTCTCCTGTCCTTCGAGGCAGTAGCGACAATGGCCACAGGCGGAAAAAATCCACGCTACACCCACCCGGTCCCCAATGCTCAGTTGCCGAACGCCGGCACCTGATTGCACGACCTCGCCCACTGCCTGGTGGCCCAACACAATGGGAAAAAACGCCGGCGGCGTCCGGCCTTCGATCTCGTCGAGTTCGGTGTGGCAGATGCCGCAGACCGTCACTTTAATCAACACTTCACCCGGTTGAGGGACAGGCATGGGGATGTCGGCCAGGCGGAGCGGCGATTTGTTTGTGGAGAGGTCGGTGATGCGGTCGAGGAGGAGGGCTTTCATATAAATTCAGATTTGGAAAGAAAACATTTCATGGCCGTATTCTGTCGCGGACATAACCGAGCGTGATCATAAAATCGACTCCAAAATAGGTTCTGTTGGGATTGATATTGGAAGTCAGGCCAATTTCGAAGCCGGCCGGCGGCGAAAACGCCAATTCCAGTTTGCCTTTGAGCGAAAGTCCGATCGAATTTTTTTTGACCCTGTCAAAATAATAGTTGGGTGCGCAACCGAGCGCGCCGCACGGGTTTGGGTTGTATACAAAATTGCCGGCTACTTCTGTTGTTACAAAGGAGGGGCCGGCCTCAATCCCCAATCGAACCATCTTTGAGGTGGTAGGAAATTCTCTCAGCACCCGCAATGAAACAGCAATGATATCGTCATAGACTTTATCATCTTCGCCCTCAAAAATATTAAACAAGCCCGTGCCGCCGATGTAATCAGAAGGCAACTCTTTTGCGGTGACCGACAACGCGTTGTAGGTCACCGACCCGCCCCACCTGCTTCGCAGGATGACGGTACCCGCCAGCACCCCGCCCAATGGGCCGGAAATGCCCAATCCGCCGTAAACATGGGTTTTCTTGAAAGGGCCTGTTGTTGCAACTAATGTATCAGCCTGAGCGTTCGCGCAGACACTTATGACAAAACAGCATACCAACAGAAAAACAAGTCTCTTTTTCATGAGCAGTATTTTTTGTGGATTTCTGACTTTGTGCACCATTATCTACTCAATCACGATCTTTCTGTAAGCCCCACCCTTCGCTTCCGCCACCCGCACCCAATACACCCCCGACGGCCACTCGCGGCACGCATAATGCTTCAGCGCAACACCCGACTGAAAATCAAGGCTTTCGTTGAGTAATTTCTGCCCCGTGCTGCTGAAAACATCCACCAGCACGGCTTTTTGCGGGTCGCCTTTAAGTGAGAGGGTAAAGATGTCGCCGGCGGGGTTTGGATAGAGTTGAAACCCCTTTAGAAATTCCAGGTCGGACACGCCGCTGGTGATGCTGAGCGTCTGTTCGTAGGTGGAGATGCCGCCGCAGACATTGGCGGCGGTCAGTTTCACTACGTAATCGCCATTGGCGGCGTAGGTGTGTTGCGGGTTTTCCGCGTCGCTGGTTTGGCTGTCGCCGAAGTCCCAGAAGAAGGAAGTGGCGTTGGTGGAGGTGTTGGAGAATTGGACGGTGGCAGCTTGGGTGGACCAGGTGAAGTCTGCCACGGGAGTCGAAATTCCATCATATTTTATAATCGTGCCGGCGTAGCCTACAGCCCATCCCGTGTGGCTGTCGGTAAAATAAAGGGCAAAAAGAGGAAGAGGAGTCCCACCGTTTTGCAAAAGCCAATTCGCCCCGCCGTCCGATGTTCTGAGCATCGGGCTGCCAAAACCAGCAGCCCACCCCGCCTGGCTATCGGTGAAATGAACGGCATACAAGTCCGCGATAGCCCCGAGGCTTTGCGACAGCCAGTTGGCCCCGCCATTTATTGTTTTCAGTATTGTGCCGGAGTTGCCGACTGTCCAGCCTGTCTGATTGTCAATAAAAAATACATCCCAAAGCCATTCGGAGGTACCGGACGATTGTGGGAGCCAGTTTGCCCCGCCGTTTGTCGTTTTGAGTATCGTGCCGTTCTGACCGACCGCCCACCCTGTTTGGCTGTCGGTAAAGTGAACATCGGCAAGATCATTTGAAGTCCCGGATGCCTGCTGTTGCCAACTCGCCCCACCGTCTGAGGTATTGAGAAGCGTGCCGTCATCGCCGACGACCCATCCCGTTTGATTGTTGGTGAAATGAACAGCACTCAGGAATTTTGAAGTCCCGGATACCTGCGGCTGCCACTGCACTCCGCCGTCTGATGTTTTGAGTATCATGCCATTGTATCCGACCACCCAACCTGTCTGATTATCAATAAAATACACGTCGACCCCTCCTTGTGAAATACCGGTTGATTGCTGCTGCCAATTTGCCCCGCCATCCGAGGTGTGGAGTATGACGCCGCCAACCACCCAGCCGGTATTGCTGTCGGTAAATTGAACGCCGGAAAAAATCACATCGTAAAGCCCTGAGGGCGCCTGAATCTGCCAATTTGCCCCGCCGGTTGATGTTTTGACTATAGTATTTACCCAAGCGACTGCCCACCCCGTCTGGTTGTCGGTAAAATGCACAGCGTAAAGCGATTCTGTAGTCGCAGAGGTTTGCGGCTGCCAACTGACGCCACCATTCGACGTTTTAAGTATTGTTCCGACGCCGCCGACCGCCCAGCCAGTCTGCCAGTCGGTAAAGTGAACATCATAAAGCGATTGTATCGTCCCGGAGTTTTGCGGTTGCCAGTTTGCCCCGCCGTCTGTCGTTTTGAACATGTAACCTGCATCACCGACTACCCACCCGGTCTGGCTGTCGGTAAAGTGAACGGCATTGAACCATCCCGTCATGCCGAAATATTGCCATTGCCAGTTTACCCCGCCGTCTGTGGTATGAAGTATAATACCTGCTTCACCGACCGCCCAGCCCGTCTGTTTGTCGGTGAAATAAACGGAATTAAGGGTATTGGAAGTCCCGGAAGTTTGTACTTGCCAGGTTGCGCCACCGTTCGAGGTTGAGAGTATAGCGCCGCCATCCCCAACGGCCCAGCCCCTTTGGTCGTCGGTAAAATAAACGCTGGAAAGATTTTGTGTGATCCCCGATGTTTGTGGCTGCCAGGAGGCTCCCCCATTCGTGGTTTTAAGTATGATGCCTGCGCCTCCAACTACCCAACCTGTTTGGCTGTTGATAAAAAATACACCAATTAACGATTTAAAAGTACCGGATGTCTGTGTGTGCCAGGTTTCCCCGCCATCCGATGTTTTGACGATCGCGCCGCTGTTCCCGACTGCCCAGCCTGTCGAAGCATTGATAAAAAAAATGTCATCGAGCGGGTTCCCCTGTGGCAGGGGGTTTTGCCACTGCCAGCAATAGTCGGTACCCGACTGGCTTTGAAGGGCCAAAGAAAAACTCAAAAAGAGGCTGATAAAGAGCAGATGTCTCATATTCGGAGGGTCGAAAAAGTGAAATAAATATCTTGAGCAGTCAATCCTGCCCCTTCAGGCCATCGCCCGAAGGGGCCATAATTTGTTGCAAGTAAGCGGGAAACCGGATAAAAACAATTGACTTGCGGGTAGGAAAAGGGGTGACTTTAGTCAGTGCGATACGCGGTGCGCCGGTACATTTTCGCTAAAGGTGTCCTGAAAAGCGGGGCTGTACTCAACCCGGGCCCGGATAAACGACCGACTTCCAGAATTGGGGGATGTCCCGCAATCTATCCTTCGCCAATGCTTCTATAACTGTGGAATCAACCTGTTGATGTTCAAGTTGAATGTGCAGCAGTTGCGGCTCATCGATCGGTTTGCTGATTTGCGATACGATGAAAACGCGGGCCGCTTCGGCGAGTTGATGTTCGATAATAGTCCGGCTCAGATCGCGGGCAAAATAATTGTATATCTTACCAACATGGCTCACCGGGTTTTTACCTGCGGTGGCTTCCAGGCTCATCGGGCGATAAGGCGTTATCAGGCCGTTGATTCTGTTTCCACGGCCCACCTGCCCGTCGTCGCCACTTTCGGCGCTGGTGCCGGTAACGGTGAGATAGATGCTCTCCCGTTCATAGTCGTCAGCGGTATTGATATAAATGCGCGCGTCATGCAGTGGAAGGCTGTCGCGGACAAATTTTTCTATCGTTTTTATTTTTGAAATATAATCGTTCAAACCGGCGACATACCGGTCCACAACCGCAATGGCGATGGTGTAATGTTGGATAGAGCGGTCCTGAACGCCCATTACTTTAATGTCCTCACCAATATAAGGCAGTTGGATTTTGGCTGCCGGACTATTCAATAGGTCTTCTATCTGAATGATGTTTTCTTCGAGTGTGGTCATCGGATAAAATCCTGCACCGAAAGAGCTGTCGTTTGCTAAGGGCGTTTCGCCTGTGCCGAAACGCCGGAAGAGCTCGACCAACTCTGCGCTCCCGGGCCGGATATGGGCGAAGATTTCGACATCCCTTGAAACATCGAGGTGCCGGATGTTTTTTGCGAGCCAGGTTTTGGCAGTTTCGACGGCTATTTCTTCCACGGGAATCGTTTTGTCCCCGATCCGGTGGGTGGCCCTGCCGGCGATTATCAACGAAATGGGTTTGGTTACACGACCACCCAGATACGCCGGCTGCGATTGCCCGCCGATCAGGAGCGCTTTATCCACATTGTGGTGCATGACGGAGCCAAACTCGTTCAAATAGTATTTGCAGAGTTCGATGGAAACCTGCTCCGTTATGGCATCACATACGGTATCCGGGTGTCCGATACCTTTTCGTTCGGCCATTTCAATACGACTATCAACAATCTTTTCTATGACAATATTGCGAACAGGATTCATTACATTCATTTTTTGTCTACGTATACAGATGGCGATTGATATTGTTATTCAATGATTACTTTCCGAAAAACATGCTTTTGAAAGTCGGAAACCCGAATCCAATAAATGCCTGCCGGGTAATCCCGGCATGGGTAAACTTTCAGTATCGCACCCGACAAAAAATCAAGCGTTTCGCTGAATAATACCTGCCCTGTGCTGTTGAATATATCTACCAGCACCGCATTTCGCGGCTCGCCTTTGAGGGAGAGGGTGAAGAAATCACCGGCGGGATTCGGATAGACGTCCATGCTTTGAATCGCCGTTGAAATCGAGGGCACGGAGGATGATATTACCGGCTCCAATATGACATTGTCTATGCTTCCGATATCAGGGCCAAGCCTGTATTCGCCTCTTATCCATAGTTTGGTTACACTATCCAGCACTTGTTGAAAATCATCTTTTGTTACGACCTGACCGGAGCCGAAACTATTGCGTTCCCACCCTGCCGTGTCCAAAAGAATGTCATAATGCGTCCACATAGTACTCGGATTGTTGGGCGTGTTGTAAAACAACTTTATTCCATTCCCCTCTAAAATCACATCCGCTCTGTTTGCGCCCTGACTTGTTATGTCGCTTTGTCGCAGGTCAAACCGTAAATACTTTGCAAATGATGCTGACTTGTCTCCCATAAAGGTGTCGGGAGCAACCCAATACCAATATTGACCTGTACTGACATCAACGGCATAACAATACCCCCCGGGGTTACCGCCCGTCGAATCGTACTCGGGAATTTCTGTGAAGTTCTGAACGTCGCCGCTTACTCTCCATCCTTCATCGTTTTGGTCAAAAGTGGATTGTTGCGCTGACGAAAAATGGAAAACAGACAGGGAAAAGAAAAACAAGAATTGCAGTTTGATTGTACGAATTGTTGCCTTCATGGTGCGTCGTTTTTTACCCGCAATCTACAGGGCAAGGCAACCGTCAACAAATGATATTAGGGATGTCGGGAGATGATATTAGTCAATATGCTCATTTCATGCGCGTTTGAACATACGCCACCAGTTGCTCCAGCGTCGCCGTTTTCCCGTAATCCTGCTCCGGGATATCAATGCCGAGTTTTTTATCGAGCGCAACGAGGAATTGCAGCGCATCGAATGAATCGATGCCGAGCGTATCGCGGATATTGTCACCCGGTTGCAGGGTAGAAGGTTCGGTATCGGGTGCGATCCGTTTCAGCAATTGAAATATGATTTGTTTCAGTTCTGTATCATTCATAGTGTTTCCGGTTGTTGCAAATGATTTTTCAATACAGCGAGAAAGCGGCTGCCGGTTAGCCCGTCGGTGGCGCGGTGGTCGCCAGCAAGGGTGGCGCGCAGCACGGGGCGAACGCCCACCATGCCGTTTTCGGCAACAGGCTGTTCGACGATGCCGCCGAAACCAACAATCGCTACCTGCGGTGGATAGATCACGCCGAACACGGTATCCGCACCGCCGTCGCCGAGGTTGGTCAGCGTGATGGTGGAATCGCTCAGTTCGGAACTGCGCAGTTTCAGCGCGCGCGCTCTGGGGATCAGGTCGTTCAGGGTTTCCATGATTTCGTCGAGGCTTTTTTCATCGGCATGGTGGATGGCGGGCACCACCAGCCCCCCGCTGCGCAGGGAGATGACGAAGCCGATGTTGATGTCCTTTTTCCGCTGCAAACCGTTGTCCCATACGGCGTTCAGATCAGGAAATCCGGTCAGTGATTTTGCCGTCGCTTTGATCAGCAGCACGACCGGTAGCAGGCGATTCTGCACGGGGCGTTGCCGGTTCGCTTCAGCCAGCCATGCCAGCGCCTTGCTCATATCGATGGTAATTTCGAGGTAATAATGCGGGATTTCGCGGTTCGATTTGCTCATGGCGGCGGCAACGGCCATACGGATGCTTTCAGTAGCGGCGGCGGGTGTTGCCGTTTCGGGGGGGCGGGGCGGCAATTTAATATCCCGTTCCGCAATCGCTTTTTCCACGTCTTCCCGCGTAATGGCGCCATCCTCTCCTGTGCCATGTATGCCGGAAAGATCGATGTGGTTTTCCGCCGCGATTCTTTTGGCCAGTGGTGAAGCCCGGACGCCCTCGTGATGAGGCGCAGCGATACCGGCTGCAGGTATTTTTTCCTCAATCGGGAGCAATTCGGGCGTTGTCACCTTCGGCGGTGTTTCCTTTTTAATACCTGCTTCCGTTTTCAAGGGGGCAATTAACGCCATCACCGTTCCCACCGGCACTTTTTCATCTTCTTTTATCAACAACTGCCCGACAATGCCCTCGTCGAACACCTCGATTTCGATGATGCCTTTCATCGTCTCCACGTCGGCGATGATGTCGCCGCGGTGCACGGTGTCGCCCGGTTTCACTTTCCATTCGCGGAGTGTGCCGTCTTCCATGTCGGCGCCCAGACTGGGCATTCTGAATTCAATCATGTTGATTTGTGGATTTGTTTATGCGGTGATTTGAAAGCGACTTTTCAATAAACTAAATTTTTTAATTTTTTTGATTGACGAATGCCGATTACATGATCTCCGAATGACGATGCACGTTGCAACGGTGAAGTGCGGGCAATTCGGATTTCGTCATTCATGTAATCGCCATTCGTCAATCAAAATATCAGTGTTTAACCATCCTTTTCACCGCCTCAACGATATCCTCCTTCTGTGGGATGGACGCATCTTCCAAGTGTTTCGGGTAAGGGATCGGCACTTCCACCCCGCACAGCCGCTGCACAGGCGCGTCGAGTTCGTAAAAGGCTTTTTCCATGATGCGGGCGGATATTTCGGCAGCCATACCGACCGAACGCCAGGCTTCTTCCACAACTAAGGCGCGGTGGGTTTTGCTCACCGATGCGATGACGGTGGCTTCGTCCAAAGGACGCAACACGCGCAAATCCACCACCTCCGCGTCGATGCCCGAGGCAGCCAGTTCCGCTGCTGCGTCGAGCGCTTTGTACACGCCCGCTCCGTAGGTGATGATGGAAATATCCTTGCCTTCCCGCCTGACTTTCGCTTTCGTGATATCCACAGCGCCCGCGTCGGCAGGGATTTCGGCCTCCATGTTGAGCATGTAAGTGTACTCAAAAATAACCACCGGGTCGGGACTTTTCAGCGCCGACAACAACATGCCGCGCGCGTCTTCGTGGGTGCCCACCGACAGGACGATCAGACCCGGCACGTGCGCATAGTAGGGTTCCCAACTGTGCGAGTGCTGGGCCGCCAACTGCCGGCCGATGCCGCAACCCATACGAATGACCACCGGGACATTCAACTGCCCGCCCGACATGTGCAGCAGCGTGGCGGCGTTGTTGACGATCTGATCCATGGCCAGCAGGCTGAAATTGACGGTCATCACTTCCACGATGGGGTGCATGCCCGCCAGTGCCGCCCCGATACCGGCGCCGGTAAAGCCCGATTCGGACAGCGGCACGTCCATGATGCGTTCCGGGCCGAATTCCTGCAATAGACCCTTGCTCACCGCAAAAGCGCCGCCGTATCGACCGACGTCTTCACCCATCAGGAAAACACGCTCATCGCTCAGCAGGGCTTCGCGGATGGCTTGTTTCAGGGCTTCGCGGTAGGTGATTTTTATCATTTCGCTGCTCATGTTACGGTCGGTTTAGATTGGTTTATAAAGGTTTAGATAGTTTAGTTTTCAAAATGAGTCATCCCGGATTTTGAATAGCAGGCTTTAGTTCACTATTTTACTGAAAATCAGGTCTTTTAACTGCCCCAGCGGGGCCGAATATTGGTAGAAATGTGGCCCACAAACAGACCTAAGCCCCAGCGGGGCGGAATATGAAGGAGGTTTTGCCCATATTCCGCCCCGCTGGGGCTTGGAAGATGGGTTGGGTGTCATTTTCTACCAATATTCGGCCCCGCTGGGGCAAAAATTCGGGATGACTCATGTAAAGCGTAAGATCAACTATCAACCTTTGTCAACCTTTTTTTCGCTGTATACAAACTTCGTCAATTCTTCCACCGGCTCCCACGTCCCTGCCTCGGCAAAATCAACGGCTTTTTGCACTTCAGCTTCCACCTTTTTTTCTAACTCCCGCACGTCCTGTTCCGTGATCATTTTCTCCCCGATCAAAAAATCGCGGAGTCGCGGAATCGGGTCGCGTTTTTTCCACACCTCCACTTCGCTTTTATCGCGGTACAACTCCGCATCGAACATGGAATGTGCACGAAAGCGGTAGGTGTTGCAGACCAAGAAAAAAGGTTTCCCACTCGTTCTGATCTTTTCTACCGCTTCCTTTGCTACGTGCCCGACAGCCAGCACGTCCATGCCATCCACTGCCACCGTTTCAATACCGTAAGCGGCGCCCTTTTTTTCGAGGTGCGTTTCTGCGTGGGTGTATTGCAGGGCGGTTCCCATAGCGTAGAAGTTGTTTTCGCAAACAAACAACACCGGTACCTGCCACAGGGCAGCGAGGTTCATCGCCTCGTGGAATTCGCCTTCTGCAGCAGCGCCTTCGCCAAAAAAGCAGCAGGCGACGTTGTTTTTCTTCTGTTTTTTGGAAGCCAGCGCCATGCCGACCGCCATCGACAGGTGCCCGCCGACAATGGCATTGCCGCCGTAAATTTTTTTGCCCTCGAACAAATGCATCGAGCCACCCCGCCCCCGGCTGCAACCCTCCTGCTTGCCATACATCTCCGCCATGATGGCACCCGCATCGACGCCACGAGCCAGCGCATGGCCGTGTTCGCGGTAGGTAGCCAGCACGTAATCGTCGTCCGTCAGGGCCTGCATAACGCCGACAGCCACCGCTTCTTCGCCGATGTAGAGGTGCAGGAAGCCCCGGATGTTCGTTTTGGTATACATCTCGGCGGATTTCTCCTCGAAGCGGCGGATGAGCAGCATTTGATGGAGCAAATGCAGTCCTTCTTCGCGGTTGATCGCGGATGACGTTGTCGTATTCTTCATGTTTTTCTATCAATTTGAGCGTTCAGGCGACTTGAAGTCGCATTCTTTTCAGGAGAAGCTCGCAGAAATGTAAGCCGGAAGTCTGTTCCGGCGAGTATATATGGGCGGAACGGACTTCCGCC